>Ga0206959_10016_pt1 | contig 51606 bp, 43 predicted proteins | sample Alteio_BWOrgHeat_31_FD_152971 | JGI IMG/M metagenome (GOLD analysis project Ga0206959, IMG submission 152971) | Enriched cells from forest soil in Barre Woods Harvard Forest LTER site, Petersham, Massachusetts, United States -... | ecosystem: Environmental > Terrestrial > Soil > Temperate forest >...
GGTCAACACCATCGACTGGAACGGTGCTGGTTCCAAAGAGTAGCCCTTCTGGATAGGTGATCTCCACCCATGCTGAAAGTAGATGATATCTTCATGGCTAGCCCAGCGTCGGGATCCGTCTACGGAGTCAGACGCGCTTGTCGTCAGAGCCGGTTCGAAGACACCGAAGGGCTCATGGTGGCGCGACGTACGTATTCCTTATTCTGCAACGAATATTCCAGGTTCATAACTTAAGCCCTCCAGAGAATACCGGTTCGATGCCGTTCAAAAGAGCCCCGCGGGAGTTACTGCACTTCAATTGGAGCTCTGACATCCGTTAAGAGCTCTTCGACGAAGGCCAGTTACGGCTCGGCCAGCGACTAGCCGCTTTTTCGATTTCTGAAAGGCTGATCGTGTCGTCAGTATGGTTCATGGTTGCTCAGCAATCACTTACTTTCAAGGACCGTGCGGCCGTTCAGAGGCTGAGTTGGCCGCTCATCGTACGGATAGATCTCGGCAAACGTCGCGACTTGTTTGTTCGAGATCGTTACGGGCGTCTTAAGTACGAACCAACTGACGCCTTCGGTGCACGGCGGAGTCGTCAACGAACCGGCGAAAGTGAAATAGCTACGGTTAGCAGGCAACAAATCCGCGACATTGATTTGCAGGTTATCGCCGGTCTTCTCCGGGCCGACCGTCTTCGGCGCAAGACCCCACAGCTTTTCAACGAGCGGATTTGCAGAACCCTCTTCCAACAGCACGGATACCACGGCCAAATTCCCGTCGGCATCTGAGTGCACCAGGTGGAGTTCCATGGGAAAACGCTTGCCCTTGATTGTCTCCTCGCTGGGATGGTGGAAATGGAATTGTTTTAGTTCGTAACGCTTGTCTCCAATTCTGATGAAACTGCCGGGAGCGTAGTTGATTTCAATCGTGTGGCCATTGTTGATCATGTGGAGCGCGCTGGGTTCATATTCGAATTGAATTGCAGGCAGATCAGCACGCTGTGCACCGATAACATTCACTGGGGACTGGCGGTGGCCGCTTTTGCATGCGGCGAATTCGGGTGTTAGTTCACCCCAGTGCGAAGGTCCTTCACTCCCACTGTAACCCCATTCATGCGCAGGGTGTTCCTGTGCCATGGCCGCGTAGGGCACGCACATGCTGCAAAATACGATTAGCGCCACGACGACCGGCAAACGTCGACCGATCGTGAACACCCCTGGAAGTGAATTCATCTTGCCTCCTTCCGTCGTGCGCAATCCTGCCTCCTCACCAGCACGCGCTGGGCACTTCCGCATCGTCTGGATCCCGTGGGCGGTTTCTCACAAAAGAATTGGAGGCCACGGTAAGGACCGCAGGAGCGAACAGAGCGTACACGGCGTGTCCTTCTTCAGCCTCCGTTCCGACAACCTATTTGACCGAATAGCCTCGCGCATCCATGCAGGCTGTGAACGCTCGCTTGAAGGTATTCAACTGTTGGTCATACGCAGCTTTCTGGCTTTGGTACTGCTGTTGCACCTGCGCGCCACCCTGCGCTGAAGCCTGATCTTTGGCAGCCGCATTCGCTTTGCGCTGCTGTCTGCCTCCCCGCACGGTACCTACAGTAGCGCCTACGGCTGCACCTGTTCCTGCATCTCCGGCAATTCCACCAATCGCCGCACCACCAACTGCGCCACGAGCCGCACCTCGGGCTCTACCACCTCTTTGTTGCGGCGCAGCATCAGCCGCCTGCGCCTGAGCTGCTTGGACATCAGCAGAGGACGGCGGCTGCGGAGCCGGCGTATCCGGGTTGACGCCTGTCTGCTGCTGAGCCGAGTTATAGCAGTTGGACTCATCGATGAGCTGCTGATCATGACTCTGGCCACTTCCCGGATTGGTGTAAAGGCCTACTTTATTTGCGGCTGAGAAGGAAGGTACAGGTCCTGTCGGCGCAGCGGGTGCAGCGGGTGCAGCCGGTTGACCTGAGGTAGAAGACGGTTGGGCTGGTGCACCAGCCGGGGTCTGTGCATCGGGCTGCGATTTCTTTCCACAGCCAACGGAATACAAAGACAAAGTTGCAACGCAGAAGAGGGTTGTTACACGAAAAGCGCTAACGATTGAAGTGGCAGGCATATCGACTTCCTTTCCTGGCGTATTGCATTTCCCAAGCTTGCCTGGACCGAAGCGCACTGGTTTTTTCCCCAGCCGATTTGGCGAACATCACTTGGGAGTAAGTGGAGAAATATAAGCTGCTCCGGCAAGGGCCGCTCGTATCGCCGGAATCAGGTGGGCATTCATGTGGGCTTTGACAACATATCCTGAAGCGCCTTCTGCCCTAGATGCTTCCACGAATTGCTCTTCTGAATGGATCGTCAGGAACACAATTCTCGCAGACAAGGCGAACTGGCGCAGTCGATGCGCTGCAGCAATTCCGTTCAACCCAGGCATAGCAATATCAGCCACAATGACGTCGGGACGAAGACGAAGGGCTTCAGATACTAAAGCTGCGCCATCCGCTACGGTTCCGACTATTTCAAACTGAGGCTTTAACAAGGCGGCTGTACGCTCAAGGAAAGCTGAATGGTCGTCCGCCAGTAGTACCCGGGGTAGAATCAAAATTTACCTCCGTTGGAGCAGAGGGACGCCATCCTTCGTTCGTACAAGCGTCGAAGCAATTCAACTTAGAATTCATTTTTAGGACATGGCGCGGTTTTTGGCGACTGGGGAAATCCCTAGGGTGTGACGACCACAGATGAAGGTTCGGGATCGACTGAGATGAGGCCGCGCTTTACGGCGAACAGGACCAGAGCGGCGTTGCTCTTGAGACCGAATGCTTCCATGATATGGTGCTTGTGGAATTCCACAGTCCTTTCGCTTAAGTTGAGGATCGCTGCTATTTCTTTCATCGGCCGCCCCTCGGCAAACAACTGCACGACGTCGCCTTGCCGTCGCGTCAAGTCCTTTGAAAACTGGTGTGCCCTGGTTTTCGCGACGACCCAGTCTTCAGGCCTTAAGTTAGGAGTAACGTAGGACCGGCCATGCAAAATCTCCTCGATCGCCTTGAGCAGTTCCTGTCCGCCGGAGCGTTTTAGAACAAACGCCACCCGCTCGAGTTCAAGTGTCGCGGCGGCAAGATTCGCGTCGTCGAGCATTGTCAGAAATACGAATCTGACCTTCGGAACCTGTTCTCTAATTCTTCGGGCTGCGTCCAGACCGTTCAGGAGGGGCATCGCGACATCGGCAACAACTACATCCGGCCTGAGTCTGATGGCTTCCTGCAACATGGCCCGACCATCTGATACCACCGCAATGACGGCAAACGTCTTCTCCAGGTAGGCGCGCAAAGCCTCAGCGAAGATCGCATGGTCATCTGCGATGAGGATGCGAGTGCGGGGCGTACTGGGGGGGATCGTTTCCATGACCAATCCTTTCCATTTGCCAGATTCGGGCTCCGAGATGTGACGCAAAGGCATGCCTTGCGAAACAGTTTCCGAAAAGCTGCTCCGCTTAATTGAACCAGTGCGACGCTGTAATGGCCGTCACACTCACTGGTGACGCCGTTTCACTCAGGTCTTGAGGAAGAAATGCAACATGACCAAAGTTGACCGCGAAGAGGGTGCCTGCTAGTTGGCGCCGCCATCCATTCGATATAAGGTCATCGTGTTGCCAGCTTCGATTTCGGTTGGAGAGCGAACCCAAGCTTCAATTCTTGTACCCTTCCCGGGTTCAGAATGAATCTCGAACCGACCGCCCAACAAGGATACACGTTCTTCCATGCTGCGGATACCCAGGCCTTCCTTTTTTTTCAGCTCGCGCACATCGAAGCCAATGCCTTCGTCCCGCACAGACACAAATAGCTTGCCTGTCGTCCCGCGCAAACGTACCTGCGCTTTTGTGGCGCTACTGTGTTTTTTTAAATTACGAAGTCCTTCCTGGACGATGCGGAAAATACACAAAGCAACACCCGGATGAACGGAACCAGGAATGTTGTCGGAGAGAAAATCAACTTCAACGCCCTGTTGAACGGAGAACTCCTTGCACAAAGCACTGATCCCCGGAACAAGCCCCAATGCCTCCAGCGTTGAGGAGTGCAGACGATGCGAAAGCGTATGGAGATCAGCGCCGATTTCGCCGGCAGAGTTCAGGAGCTGGTGCATTTGCTGCACAGCCTCATCCGGCGAGGCGCCTATCGCTTCTTCAGCATTCTCTAATCCGAGTGCAAGCAGCGCCAAGCGCTGGCGGAAATCGTCATGGATTTCCGAAGCCAGGCGACTGCGCTCCTTTTCCTGTGCGGTAATTAACATGCCACTGAGCCCCATTTGCCGGTCCTTCGCCCGCTTCAGCCGGAGATACAAGACGAGAATGCTTAGACCGAGAGTGGCAAGCAACGCGGCTACCCATATCCATTTGGTGCGGTCCCAGAAAGACGACGGACGGAACAGCACAGCGCTGCCGGGCGGAAGGTCGCTCTCTCTGAATCCCCAGCGCTTCAGCACCCGCCAATCGAACATGTAGGCATTTGCGCCTCGCACGATCGGGACATCCTGTGGCCTTTCCCCATTGAGAATCCTTATAGCAATCCCACCAACAATCTTGCCTTCTTTGGCAAAACTTTCCAGGTAGCCGCCCACCTCCCCGTGACCGAGGTCCACGTCAGATGGACCAAAAACCGGCGCGTTCGCGGTGCCGGCAACCATCGGACCTGCCTGGGACGCGCCGATGTATCGAGTTCCCTTTGCGTCCATGCCCATGTGCGTGTAAAGAACAATCGTGTGATCCGGCAGACGTTTCAAGCGTTCCAGCAGACTGGGCATGTCGAGTTCGGTGAGGTAGATGAAGTCCAGACTCGCCTCGTAGTTGTGGAGACTCTCTCGATAAATTGCTTCCAGGTGTTTGTCGAACGATGAAACGCCGCCGACCACAACTATGTGCCTGCTGCCAGGTTGAAGTCGCAAGGCCACGTCCAGTGTCTTCGACGGCTCAAACATTTCCCAGCAGCCAGTAAAGTGGGAATCGAGCGCGGGATTGTCCGCTTGCGGCTCGCTCGTACCGCCGAAGACAATTGGAATGCCTGCAAAGAATTTCTCATGCGAGTCGAGCATGAATCGGACTGGGGAAGGTCCGAGAGCGATGATCAGGTCTGGCCTTCGACGTTGATACTTACGAATGTACGACTCTCGAAACTCCTGCTGATCCACTGGATCGTCGAAAAGGGTCGTCTCCAGATACTCGGGATAAAGCTCAATTTGATAGCGTGAATCCTCCAGCGTGGCACGCATCTCGCGATCGATGAGCGCGACAGCGGGAGAAGAGAGACCCAGTTCGTAGAAAACAACCACTCGCTTGACTTGCTTGAGCTGAGAATTGGCTATGGGTTGAAGCAGGAGATAGAACGTTAAGAGGACAAGGACCGGCCTGACCGGGCGCAATGCCTTACTTCGTCGTGCACCCTGTCTGAAGCTATCGCTGGAAACTCTAGCATTCTTCGGCACTGACGGACCCGCCAGCCAAAGAAGGGGGAGAATAACCATCTCGCCTAACCTCATACACTTTGAGCGAGTTCGTGCCTGCCGATCTTATCTCTGCAACCGACCGAAAGCAATTGAATACCGACATCTTGACGATGACGGAGGCATCTGAAAAGCCACTGGCTGGGGCAGGCAAAGTAACTCCCAGTTAGACAGATCTTATGCCACTTAGGGCTTTCCCTAGGGAATCTCTGAGCAAGTTGCTGTTTTGAGTGTTTACCGAAGTGGCCGAGCCGGGATTGCTTTCAGGCTGGTATTCAGGGTTATGGTTAATTGTTTTTGCCTCGGAGAGCGCGCTTTCGCCTCTCACTGGGCACACTACGCCCGCAGAGGATGATCACCGGCTTCAACCCGGCTGACATGTACGCCGCCGACCACATTCGCCGCGTGCTTGAGACTTTTCCTGGCTGATCTGGGCCGCATGCGTATACGCACGAATACGTCTTACTACATCAAGATCGTTAGCGATCTTAACTGGAATCTATCGTTCTATGGCAACCGGGATAATCAGCCGCCGCCGTGCCTTTCCGGCAGCGACTATGGGACCAGCTCGGGGGCTCAGCTGGGCATGCTGACTCAAGTGATGCGCAACCACACACCTCTTCTCAGCATTACGTCTGAATCGCCGCTCGCGTGTTTTCTTTGCGAAGAAAGTAAGAATAAGCGCCAACGCTGAAGAAGTTAATCAACACGCCGATCACATTCCACACAACCACGGGTCTCGAAATAATCAAGATGCCATAGTAGATCCAGAGGATTTGAAAGACGCCTATGATTGCCGCCATTCTTGGGTTCATGCCCGCACTCGACCGGCGCCTGAGCATCGCCACCAGGTCCGGCAAAACGGCAAAGGTGGTTCCCAAGCCGGCGACAAAACCAAAGAGATCCGAACGCTGGAAACTGGGAATGAGGATGCTCTTCGTGTTATGAAGAAGTTCCTCACAGCCGGAGATCATCATCATTGAAGTCAGCAATGGAACACTTAGCAATACTTGCTTTAATCGCCTCATAGCAGGCCTCCGAATATGAACCTTTTGTGCAAGCCACCAACTGGAATCTGGGAGGGTTAGTGGTTTTGGATGAAGAATTCACGCAGAAATCTCACCTGGCCCGAGGCGATCTCGTACACAGCGCCTACCAGCATCGCGCGGTCCTCTTCGACTGCTCTTTTCGCCTCAGGTGTATCCATCAATTGGTGCATTGACCATCTCACGTTGGCTTCGACCGCCCGTGCCAGATACTCCTCTCGTGGAGTCTGCGGATCAAAATCCGGCAGGCTTGGCAGAATGTCATTCACCAGAATCTGAATGCGCGATGGATGCTCGATCGCGTTTAGCTTGCTCTCCAACGCCGCCTCTACCGCGCCGCACCCCTCATGGCCCAGAATTACAAAAAGAGGAGTGTGCAGGTGGGTGCCCGCATATTGCATGCTGCCCATGACCTCTGGAGAAATGACGTTGCCCGCAACGCGAATGATGAACAGTTCACCGAAATCGGCGTCAAATATCAATTCCGGTGGAACGCGGGAATCGCTACATCCGAGGATGGTCGCGTAGGGTTGCTGGCCTCTCGCCAGGTCCGCGAGAGTCTCCTTGCAGACCGTGGAAAAACGCGCTCTGCCCTGAAGAAACCTTTGGTTACCCTCGATAATCCGCCGCAATGCTTCGTCGGCGGAGATGACTGACTTCTGAAGATGATCGGAGGCCATACGCTGCTCTGGAAACAGCATAGCTTAGTACGCTAAGTTGGCAACTCTCCGGGAGCGAGCGCCTTGTCAATGGGGTCGTCAGGTAGGGTCGACGCTGATTCTTATGCCTTCCGGCTTGGGACGGCTTGGGAACCGCTCTGTCGGAACCGCCAGTTCGCTCGCGTCCCGGAGCGACAGGATCGCGGGAGTCATGATTTCGATGCCCGCGTCAGCGAAAGCGTCCAGAACATTTAGGCGCAATGCCGTACAGGTGTCGAATATCTCTTCGGCGTTCTTGGTCCAGGTGCGCAGTTCATATTCCACCGAGTAATTTCCGAAGGAATTCACCAGAACTCGCGGAGCCGAATCGGTGGCGATCTGCTCGGTTCGAGCCGCTCCGTCGAGTAGAAGCTTGCGCACGACCCTCGAATCTATTTCATAGCCGATGGTAGCAGTGATTCCCAACGCAAAACCGCCGCTCTTGCTATGCGCGCTATAGTTCGTAACAGAAGCGGCCAATACCTTGCTGTTGGGAATGACCACGTGCTCGTTTCCCACAGTCAGGAGCCGTGTAATAAGCAATGTCTGCTTGGTGATCCTTCCGTATGTGCCTTCGATGCGAACCACGTCGCCCAGCCTAAATGCCTGTTGGTAAGTCAGGAGGATTCCAGCCAGGAGGTTGCCGATGAACCCGCTGGAGCCGAAGGTGAGCAGCGCACCGAAGAACAGCGAAAACCCGCGAAACAAGGGAGTGTTGGCGCCGGGCAGGTAGGGGAAGCTCACGACCAGGACCAACAGAAAGAGGCCGGCACGGCTCAGCTTATATGTCGGTTCAGCCCATTCCACCGGAAAGTCAGTAAAGACGATCTTTCCACGCTGAATAGATGTGAAGAAATACTTCAAGGCCTTGAGAAGAATCCAACCGCATACGAGAATGACGAAAATGTAGCTGAGATTCGGGACATAATTCTCGAAGGCCTTAGATGCATCTTGCAGGGGTGGGCCCAGGAACTTGATCAGAGCGGCAACGAATATCCTGGTACGGGGAAACATCCTGAAGCCGTGAAAGAAGTAAACCAGGATAAGAATGACGGACAGAATGGTACAGAGGACATGGATTCCCACCTGAATGATCCGGCTAACATGAAACCGGGGACTGGTTTCGCTCGTACCGCCGGCGCGAAGGCGGGACTGCCAGGCGTCGACACGCCGGTCGCCGAAACGATACATCAAACCCACCACGTAGAAAGCCGCGAACAACACTGAGGTGGCAATCAACGCATAGTAGAGGCCCACCAAAACGGTAGGAGGCCAGTCCGATTGAGACGCCGGCCGCAAACGACCGATCATTTCCCCGAGAGCGGTTAATACCTTTTCGGCGGGGTCACGTAAAAGGCGAAGCACTATCAGCGCAACGAGATTCCCGGCCGAAAAAGAGTTGAGCCAGCGCGCAGACTTACGGTTGCTGCTCAGCAGGAAAGTGCGGAGGCTCCAGCGGCAGGCCGCAACTGCTCCCAAGAAAATCAGAAGTCGTAATACGAACCGGATCGCATTAAAGCTTGCTTCTGCAATGTCCAGGTTCTGATCGATCACCTGCACTATTCTGCTTCCTTCCCCCTCTGGAAATGCCACAGATCTGAACCAGCCATGCTTGCAACGTGGCCGGTTGCCAAGGGCAGGCACCCCCGAGGCACTTCAGTCTACCAGTTAGCGGATGTCGGTGGGGACTCTTTGTCGTGGTCAAAGCGGCGCGCAATCTTCGAGTTGAGTTAGATTCATCGGTTAGGTCCCGAGTCCGATCTTAAAACCACGAGCCGGGAGCATCTTAAGAGTGAATCACTTGGACGGCACCCTCGAAAACGACATCCTGCTCCCGTCCTGAGACCTCATCACAGAGAAACAGCTTCTCGCCTCCAGAACGATACCTAGGGAAATCCCCAGTGGCCGACCATCGGTCACGGAGGTAGCGTTTTGCCTGGGATGAAGAACTTCCACGCCTGGTACCGTCGGAGCGCCATTTACAGCGGAGGCCCGGCACTGGTGAGAAATGCGGCTGAGATCGGGCACGGTGTTGCCGTCGTCCGCGGAGCGAGGCAGTTTATGGATCATTTCATCGCGACCAAAAAACTTGTTTTCTCCTCAATTCCTCTGCTGCTTCTGGCCGTTTCGCCGGCGGTATACGGGCAAGCCCCTCCGGCTGCGAGCGCGGTACAGATCCAGGCTCTTCAAAAGAGGCTGGACGCCTTACAGAGCCAGATGGCCGATGTGCAGAGTGAGCATCAAAAGACTATGGACGCCTTACAGAGCCAGATGGCCGATGTGCAGAGTGAGCTTCTAAAGCTCTCGGCGGGCAGTAGCCGACAGCCTCAACAACCCCAACAGCCCCAACAGGCGACTAATCTCAATTCTGCAATCGTCGCCGAGCAGCAAGACAGCCAGGCGAAGGCAGAAGCCGAACTAACCCCGAAAAAGAAAGAACTAAGTCCGGTCACCGAGACATACCAGACCTATTCGCAGGACCCGGAAGCGGCGGCGCGCATCAACAACCAACCACTCGATCCTCGATTTCCGGGATATTTCCGTCTTCCCGGTACAGAAACACTGCTGCGCATTGGAGGCTATGCCAAGACAGACTTTATCTACGATCTCAAACCTGCGGGTAATGCCGATAGCTTCATACCTGCGACAATCCCTATTCCTGCACCTGCCGCATTCAATAACTCGACCATATCTGTAAGGCCGACACGCATGAACGCGGACTTCCTCGTTCCAACGAAATCCGGCAGCTACAGGTTCTTCGTTGAAGTGGACTTGTTCGGCACCAACGCAACCACGCCAAGGCTGCGCCATGCATACGGCCAGGCAAAGAACTTCCTCGTCGGTCAAACCTTCTCAAACTTCATGGATCCCGACGCCGGGCCGGACCAACTGGACTTCCAGGGGCCAAATGCCCAGGTTTCGATCCGCTCCCCACAATTCCGCTACAGCCTGCTAGTGGCAAACAAGACCACCTTCAGCCTTTCGGCCGAGAAACCGACCTCGGACGTGGCTTTTACGACACCGCAATTTACCGCACAGCCGAACAGCCCCGCTCCTGACGGAACTCTGAAGTTGCGGCGCGAAATGGATCGAGGACATGTGCAGCTGTCCGTGGTGCTCCGAAGCGTCGCGGCCTACCTGCCGGACGGCCTGCACGGGGCGGTCTTCGGCTGGGGATTTAACTTGGCCGGCGCCGAGCGTCTTTGGGGGAAGGACACTGTGGTGTATCAGGCGGCCTATGGGAACGGAATCGAGCGGTATATCAACGATACGTCTGGGCTCGGCATTGATGCCGGCGTCAGCAGCCTGGAGAACCCACATCTCCAAGCCCTGCCGGTGGTTGCGACCTACGGAGCCCTGCAGCATTTCTGGCTTCCGCAGTTACGGTCCAGCATCATCTACAGCTTTGTTCAGGTACAGAACACCGAAGCAGAGCCCGGTTCCACCTACCACCAGGGGAATTACACAGCAGGCAATCTTATTTGGAATCCCTTCGGCTCACTCACCGTGGGAGGTGAATTTCTGTATGGCTGGAGAGATAACAAAGACGGCACCACGGGGAACGCACCCAGGATCCAGTTCAGCGCCAAGTACAACTTCGTACGAACAAAACCGGCGGAGTGAGAGTCGGCTGCAAGGTTGCGTTGACGAAAGCAGTGAGAGGCACATTTGCCTTGAGTAACAAGAAAAATAAACATGGAGAATTTCAGAGTTGTACCCAGATAGCCCGGCCCAGGTAGCAGCAGAACAGACACTTCAACAAGAAGGAGGCACAAAGCGGTGACAATCACAACACGAAAAGGTACCCGGATTCTGAAGGTCGTCTTCCTCACGCTGGCTTTCTCACTGACGATTGTGGCGCACGCAGCCGACGACAAGAAAGCAAAGGAGCAGCAGGAGATCCGTAAAATGGCCCAGAATACTCTGCAGCGTCTTTACAAGGCCAAGCCGGAAGTGAGGGGCGCGGTGCAGGGAGCCGCAGGGTATGCAGTGTTTAGTAATACGGGCTTAAAGATCCTTCTGCTCGGATCCGGCAAGGGCGAAGGCATTGCCGTGAACAGCAAGAGCAAGACGGAGACGTTCATGAAGGTGGTGGAGCTCCAAGCCGGCCTCGGATTTGGGGTGAAGAAATTTAGCGTAATCTTCGTCTTCGACAACGATCAGGCGTTCGACAGGTTTGTCAACTCCGGGTGGGAGTTCGGCGGACAAACCACAGCCGCTGCCACAACCGGGGAGAAGGGTGGAGCGCTGGCCGGAGCGGCTTCGGTCTCGCCCGGTGTCTGGATGTATCAAATGACGGACAAGGGCGTGGCGCTCGACATCACCGCCAAGGGCACCAAGTACTACAAAGACGACGACCTGAATTGAAATCTTGGCGCGCTGATTTCGATTAGAGCTTTCTCTCATGGCAAAAGGTGCCGACTCCAACAGAAGCACAGGCCAAAGCGCCGGAGACCACACATGGCTGATCGTCGAACACCATAGGAAAGAGCCGGCAGGGGACGACAGCAAGAATACTCGAATTCAGGAAAAGCTCCGAAGATAGAAAGGACGTTACCGGTTATGAACAGTGCATCGCAAGCGCAACCGCGAGTTGATCAATTCTTCACCGGAGCAGAAGCCAGATCTGACCGGTGGCGCACTCTTTTGCAGCAATCACGGCAGTGGGCGGCGGCAATCACCAAAGAGAAGGCCGAGGTGAAGAGCAATCAGTCGCAAGTCCTGGAGGCCTTTGAGGAACTGCTCCAATGGGAGGACTATTTCGCGTATCCCGGCTCAAAGCTGCTCGCCGCAGTCAGGGAGCAAATCAATGCCGCTGATTCCGCTGGAACCACTCGGATGGTTCGGGCCATTAGCACTGCGATCGTGACTCATTCCTATCGCACTAATGTCGAAGATTGGGAAAGCGAAGAAGACACTGTGGGCAATCTGGCCGATCGTCTGCCGCTGAGCGGCGAGCCACGAACAGCACATCGGCCTTATTTTGAAGTGTTGTTCGTTAGCCCTGCTCGTCAGTCGATGTGGAACGATCTGGGGCACGAGCTTCGGAAGCTTCGCAGACCTCAAGACAAGTTCGGTTATGAGGCGGTGTTCGTCGATAGTTTCGAGGATGGAATCCTGGCCGTAATCCTGAACGGCCATTTTGAAGCTGTTGTCATTTACGACGACGTACAGTTTGCCTCGCGCCACAATAATCCCGTCTTGCAGGAGTTCCTGGCTTCGTATTGCAGCGCAAGCGGTATCGATACAAGGTCTCTGCAGCAGGGTCTTACGCTGGCACAAGCAATCAAGCTTGTGCGGCCGGAACTAGACATCTATTTGCTGTCGGATCGTCAGGTTGAGAAAGTTGCTGGCAGTCCCGAGGCAGCGTGTGTGCGGCGGATCTTTTACCAGATAGAGGAGCCGCTCGAGTTGCACTTGAGTATCCTCGACGGTGTTTCCGACCGGTACTCTAGTCCGTACTTCGACAACCTCCAGAAATACGCACAAAGACCCGTTGGCACGTTCCATGCCCTTCCCGTTGCTCGCGGAAAGTCGATCTTCAAATCGAATTGGATTCGCGATATGGGCGAGTTCTACGGACTGAACCTGTTCCTGGCCGAATCGTCGGCGACCACCGGCGGATTGGACAGCTTGCTGGAGCCGACTGGCAACATCAAAGTCGCCCAGGAATATGCGGCCCGTGCATTTGGGGCGGATCACGTCTTCTTTGTGACGAATGGCACTTCAACCTCCAACAAGATGGTCGAACAGGCGTTGCTCGCGCCCGGCGACATCATGCTGGTGGACCGCAACTGTCACAAGTCTCATCACTATGGTGCGGTGCTTTCGGGGGCCTTGCCTCTTTATGTCGAAGCATACCCCCTCACTCAGTATTCGATGTATGGAGCGGTTCCTCTGCACACCATCAAGAGAGCCCTGCTCGATCTTGAGGTCGAAGGGAAGCTCGATCGGGCCCGAATGCTCGTGCTCACCAATTGCACGTTCGACGGCCACATTTACAACGTCGAGCGGGTGATGGAAGAGTGCTTGGCGATCAAGCCCGATCTCATTTTCCTCTGGGATGAGGCATGGTTTGGATTCGCGCGCTTCACTCCCTTCTATCGCCGCCGTACCGCGATGGGCGCCGCTGCCGCACTCGAAAAGAAATTCCAAGATCCAGCATACCGCGCAGCCTATCAGGAGCAGGTAAAAGAACTCGGTAAAGACCCAAGCCGCGAGGCTCTTCTAAGTACGAGGTTGCTTGCGAATCCGGACAAGGTCCACCTGCGGGTGTATCAAACCAATTCAACTCATAAATCTATGTCGTGCTTGAGGCAGGGATCCATGGTGCTAGTCAGAGACCAGGATTACCACACGGTGGAAGAGCAGTTCCATGAAGCCGTATTCACCCACGCCTCTACGTCTCCCAATCTTCAGATCATTGCCTCAATCGATGTCGCGCGTCGCCAGATGGAGCTCGAAGGATATGAATTGGTGAACCGTGCAATCCAGCTGGCTCTGGATCTGCGGCGGGAAGTCAACACCCATCCCATTGTCTCGAAGTACTTCCGGATCCTCGGAGCTGATGAGATGATTCCGGCGGAGTTCAGGAACTCAGGTTTCGTGGACTATCTGACTCCCGGTGCCAATTGGAGCACGGCTGTTAAGGCGCTGCGTGAGGACGAGTTTGCGCTGGATGTAACTCGCCTGACGCTCGTATGCGGCTCGGCCGGATTTGACGGAACGCAGTTCAAGAACATGCTGGCAGCGGATTACGACATTCAACTTAATAAGACTTCACGAAACAGCGTCTTGCTTCAGACAAACATCAACAATACGCGAAGTGATATCGCTCACCTGCTGAAGGTGCTGGTTGAGATATCGCAGAAGATCGAGAAGAGGTTGGCTCAAGGCGGCAAGCCGGAGCAGGAAGCGTTCGCTGCTCGAGTCAGATCGCTGGTGCGCGATGTGCCCGACCTTCCCGACTTCACTTGCTTTAGCGCGAGCTTCCGTGAGAATCCATCGAGTAAGACAAGGGAAGGCGATATTCGCACGGCATTCTTCGGCGCTTACCGCGAAGACCAATGTGAGCACATTAAGCTCATGAGCCCGGAAATCGACAAGCGGCTCAAGAACGGTCCTGAATTGGTATCAGCAAACTTCGTCATTCCATATCCGCCGGGTTTCCCAATTATGGTTCCCGGCCAGGTCATCGACGCCGAGACGATCGAGTTCATGCGCAAGCTGGATGTGAAGGAAATCCATGGTTTCAATGCGTCGCTCGGATTGAAGCTCTTGAAGTCGTCGTTCGTCGAGTCCTTGAAAAAGACGCGCTCAAACAGCAGCGGGAAGAGGGCCAAACTCGAAGTAGCGCACGCATGAGGTTCGCCGCTTGTTCGGCTTGAGAGCTATTACTCCAATTGATGCAGAGCGGAGAAGACAAATGTTCACATGGTTCGCGACAACGCTCCGACAGTACCCCGAGATCGCTATTTTTCTGGTACTTGGTCTCGGCTACTACTTCGGTAAGTTCACTTTTCGTGGCATCGGGCTTGGTTCGGTGACCGCTACCCTTCTGGCTGGTGTCCTTGTTGGCCAGCTGGGCATCACAATCGGGACGCCTCTCAAGGCCACCGTATTTCTCATGTTCTTATTTGCTGTGGGCTACGGCGTTGGGCCACAGTTCGTGCGCGGAGTCGCGAAAGATGGCTTGCCTCAAGCCATTTTCTCGGCAGTTCAATGCGTGTTGTGCCTTGCCATCCCTGTAGCGATCAGCAAGTTTGCCGGCTACGGCATGGGCTATTCAGCGGGTCTCTACTCCGGCTCCCAGACAATCTCCGCCGCCATGGGCCTTTCCACCGACGCTGTCAATCGACTCGGGCTCGCACCCGAAGATGCAAAGCGCCTGCTTGACTCAATGCCGATCGCTTACGCGGTGACGTATATGTTCGGCACGGTGGGATCGGCGCTTGTCATCGCACTGTTGGGACCGGCGTTGCTGCGCATGGATCTCGTCGCTGCGTGCAAGGACTATGAAGAGAAACTTGGCGGCACAAAGGAACTCGGTGGGGCCGGCTCCGCTTGGCACCGCTGGGAGGTGCGCGCTTTCCAGTTGAGGCCGGGAGGTACAGTTATTGGTCTTCGAGCCGCAGAGGCTGAAGCCTTGATCCCGGACGCGAGGGTGTTTGTGATGCGGCTGCGTCGCAACGGCGTGATTGAGGAAGCGAATGCCGATACAGTGTTGCGGGAAAACGACGTCGTGTCGCTCGCCGGCGCTCGCGAGGTGCTTGTCGATCTCGTGAGCCGGGCCAAGGCTATCAGTTCTGGCGACCGCGTCGAACTGCCGAAAGAGATGGACGATCCTGAATTGTTGAATGTACCGATCGAAGGCGTCGACGTCTACGTCACAAGTAAGGAAGTCGACAGCAAGACGCTTGCTGAGTTGGCTAAGTCACCGGCTGCGCGCGGTGTGTTTCTGCGGAGAATCACCCGAGGCGCAGTCGCCACTTCGATTCCGATTCTCCCGAACACAAAGGTCTATCGCGGCGATATTCTCAACGTTGTCGGACGCACGCAGGACACCGCCGCCGTGACAAAGCTGCTCGGCGTCCCTGATCGTCCAACTGACGTAGCTGATGTCGCTTTCATCGGCGCCAGCATCACGATCGGCGCACTGATCGGCGCCCTCGTATTAAAAGTGGCCGGAGTGCCGCTGACGCTTTCAACCGCTGGTGGTGCGCTCATCGCCGGGCTTGTCGCCGGATGGTTGCGATCCGTGCATCCCACGTTCGGCCGCATCCCGTCGTCGACCGTCTGGTTCATGAATTCGGTCGGACTCAACATTTTCATCGCTGTGGTTGGCATCTCCGCGGGTCCGGGTTTCGTGAACGGCTTGAAGACGCAGGGCGTCGGGCTGTTCTTATGGGGGGCATTGGCGACGACTCTTCCCCTTGTTTTCGGCATGCTCATCGCCAAATACATCTTTCGCTTTCACGATGCCCTGACCCTAGGCATCGTTTCCGGTGCGCGGACCACCACGGCCTCGCTGGGGCTGGTTTGCGACCGTGCCAAGAGCCAGGTTCCCGCACTGGGCTACACCGTCACCTACGCAGTTGGCAACACGTTCCTTACGATCTGGGGCATGGTCGTCATCATGCTCATGAGTTAAGTCTTTTTGCCCACAGAAGGAGATACGCCATGGATGTGATGGAGCTCAAACGCTTTGAAACGCTCAGCCCTTTCGAGATTAAGGATGAACTAATTAAGCTGGCCAAGAAAACATCGAGGACGACACAATCGGCCTTTTTGAACGCCGGACGCGGGAACCCCAATTGGATCGCCACCACACCGCGCGAGGGCTACTTTCTCCTCGGCCAGTTTGCGATCACCGAGAGCAAGCGTGTGATGGAGCACCCCGCAGGTCTCGGCGGAATGCCTCAAGCGAAGGGTATCGCAGCGCGCCTGCAGGCATGGCTAACCAAGCACGCCGATATGCCTGGTGCATCCTTTCTCGCGGACATGGTGCCCTTTGCGGTGAAGACATTCGGCTTCGAGCCGGACGCCTTCGTCCACGAGCTCGTGGACTCCATCATCGGTGACAACTATCCCGTACCCGATCGCATGCTAATCCATAATGAGCGCATCACGCACGAATATTTGATGTGGGCGATGTGCGGAGATCCGAAGCCTGCGGGCAAGTTCGACCTCTACGCGGTCGAAGGGGGCACGGCGGCGATGTGCTACATCTTCAAGTCGCTGAAAGCGAACCGGCTGCTCCATCCCGGCGACACCATTGCTCTGGGCACACCGATTTTCACGCCTTACATCGAGATGACGCACCTCGAAGATTACGCCCTGAACGTAGTCAACATTGCCGCTCCCCAGGAGAACCGGTTCCAGTTCACCGACGCCGAGATCAAGAAACTTGAAGATCCCAAGATTAAGGCATTCTTCGTGGTGAATCCCGGTAATCCGACCGGCATGGCGCTCAGCAAGGAGACGATCGGCAAGATCGCAAATCTCGTAAAGACGAAGCGTCCCGATCTGATGCTGCTGACTGACGACGTTTACGGGACATTCGTGCCTGAGTTCCGTTCCTTGCTCGGCGAACTGCCGCACCACACCATCGGCGTGTACTCCTACTCGAAGTATTTCGGCGCGACCGGATGGCGGCTCGGCGTCATCGCAGTCCATGAAGACAATATCTACGATAAGATGTTAGCGAAACTCCCCAATGCGGATCTTAAGGCGCTCGATAAACGCTATGGCGCCTTGACGCTCGAACCACGTAAAGTCAAGTTCATCGATCGCATTGTTGCCGACAGCCGCGATGTCGCTCTGAACCACACGGCCGGGCTATCACTGCCGCAGCAGGTCATGATGAGCTTGTTCTCTTTAGTCGAACTGATGGATAGCGAGAAACGCTACCAGACGGCCTGCAAGGAAATCGTCTATCGCCGTATTCATGATTTGCTCGAAGGACTTGGCCTGGAAGTTCCACCGAACCCGTGCTACGACGCCTACTACGCGTTGATCGATTTCGAGTTCTGGGCGAGCAAGAATATTGGCAAGGAAGCCGTGGAGTACCTAAAGAAGAATGTCCATCCGCTTGATCTTGCTTTCCGGCTGGCTGAGGACCACGGAATTGTTCTTCTCAATGGTGGCGGTTTCGATGCGCCGGATTGGTCCTTGCGCGTTTCCCTCGCCAATCTGAATGACGAGGCGTACGAAGAAATCGGGCGAGGCGTCCGGTCAATCGCGCGCGGATATCGCCATGCGTACGAGGCACACAAGCACGCACATGAAGCAAAGGGAGGGAAGAAGCCGCCGCCTGCAGGTCGCTAACTCGAGGCAAATCGGAAGCACTCCTGAAGATCTCGTTTGAAATCGTGCTTGAGGGGGACCGTATGGAGTGGCTGGCTAAGTTGTTCGAGAGGTATCCCGAGATGGCGGTGTACCTCGCCCTGGGTTTCGGGTACCTGCTCGGCCGAGTGAAGTTCCGCAGCTTTGGAATTGGCGTGGTTACCTCCTCTCTCCTGGCCGGCATCACAATAGGGGCCCTGTTCCACGTTCCCGTTTCTGAACAAGCAAAGGCGATGCTCTTTCTGCTATTTCTGTTCGGCATCGGCTATTCGGTTGGACCCAGTTTCTTCCGCAACCTGAAAGGCGATGGCTGGCGATGGGCTGTCCTTGCGGTATTTGTCCCGGTGGTGGGTCTTGTCACAGCGTACGTGGTGGCGCGAATTCTGAAACTCGACGTTGGGTATTCCGCGGGGCTCCTTTCCGGATCGCTGACTGAGTCTCCAGCCATAGGCACGGCTAGTGAGGCGATCGGAGGTTTATCCACACCCACCGATGAACAGATGCAGCTGCTGATTGGCCATGTCGCGGTGGCCGATGCGATCTGCTATATCTTCGGTACCCTTGGAGTGATCTTGTGGTGCAGCTCTATCGGGGCGAAACTGCTTCGCATCGATTTAGGTACAGAGTCCAAAAAAGAAGAAGCTAAAGTTGGAATCCTTCATAGAAAACTCGGTGTAACTTCTGCCTGGCAACCGATCGGTTTCCGGGCGTACAAGATTCAGCAAGATGCACCTATCATCGGCAAGACAGTCGCAGCAGCCGAGAAAGGTGTGGAGAATGCCCGCCTCTTCGTGGAAAGAATTCGCCGTGGAGGAGAGATCTTTTCTCCAAACCTAACGACGGTCATTCAGGCAGGCGATATCGTCGCCGTGCTTGGTCGAACCGAGGTGTTAGTTAAGATACTGGGACCAACTTCATCGGAAACCACAGACTCGGAACTTCTCGAAATTTCAGTGGCTTCCTACGATCTCCACGTCACCAGTAAAGATATCGCCGGCAAAACGTTTCAGCAGATCGTCGATAATGTAGAGCTGACCCGAGGAGTGCTGCTGCGCGCAATCACCCGCGGTGGTCTCTCACTTCCTATCGGTGCCAACGTAGTAGGAGACCGTGGTGATGTGCTGCACGTCACCGGACCTGAACCCACTATCGAGAAACTGGCTCCGGTTATCGGAAGAAGGATAAACGAAGAAGCCCGCAAAGGTACGGTCGCGATTAGTCCCGTGACACATCGATTTGTCGTAATATTCCAGAGTCATGGTTCGTTCCAAAGAGCTGCGGAAGTGTTTTCTCGAATAACCTCGGCGGTTTGGCTCGGGCGGCGATGGGTGACACTCGCTGCACTCCTGTTTGCGATCGCCTGCAGCCGCACTCCTCCGACGACCCACGCTCCTCCGGCTGGGGATGGCTGGCACCAGTTCCAGGGAACCTGGACCGCCGCTGGCAGCCGCATCAGCATTCCTCTGGGCAATGGCCGTCGAGCCTCCACCGCGAAATTCGAGGGTTCGCTGGTACTGGCGGGAACTTCACGACCCGCTGTTGGATTCCGGGCGGAGTCGATTGTCTTCAACGACACTGCCACTGGCATGGTTGGCCGGGCGGTGTGGACCGATGATCGCGGTGACCAGATATTCAGCGAAATCACCGGCAACGGCGATTCGACCGGCAATCACTTTGTCGGGAGATTCCTTGGGGGTACGGGGCGCTACACAGGCGCCTCCGGCGATTACGAATTCGCCTGGCGCTTTGTAGCGGAGAACGAAGATGGAAACGTTCAGGGGCAATCCATGGGTCTGAATGGGAAGATCCACGTAGGGTCAGCGCAAGCCATGCCTGATGCTCGAGGCCCGCGATGAAGCTGAGTTACGGCTTGCTGATCAGGCGCACGTTGCCCTTCGCCGTGGCACTCGGAATCTGGTTCGCGCCTGTTCCCGCTGGACTGACTGCACCGGCGTGGCACCTCTTCGCGGTGTTCGCCGCCGCGATCGTGGCCGTGCTGGACGGAGGATTTCCTTTATTGACATCGACCATGCTCGCCGTGGCTGCCGTGGTCCTCACCGGTACGATTACGCCGGCCCAGGCCTTTAGCGGGTTTGCCAACGCGAGTGTTCTGTTGGTGGTGGTTGCATTCCTCGTGGCCCAGGCAGTTGTTAAGTGTGGGCTTGGCCGTCGCATCAGCCTGTTCATGGTCAGCTGGTTCGGGGGCTCATCGCTGGGACTCGCCTATAGCATCGTACTCACCGATGCATTAATCGCGCCGGCATTTCCGAGCAACACCGCGCGCGGTGGTGTCCTTTTCCCGATTGTGCTGTCGGTCGCAGAGGGATCGGGATCGAAGCCGGATGATCCGGAGGGGCGCCGCTTCGGCGGCTATCTGATGTTCTGCACTATGGCGAGTCTGGCCGTCTCGTCGGCATTGTGGATGACAGCTACCTCAGCGAACCCGATTGGAATACAACTGGCCAGGGATTTCGGGATCCAGATCGGCTTCGGAAAATGGTTGCTCGCCTCCTGTGTGCCGACGCTGACCGCGATCCTGGCTTTGCCCTGGGTGATAGCGCGGCTGTACCCGCCACGCGTGGGCAAGACTCCAGAGGCGGCAGTCGCCGCGCGTAAAGCGCTTGCGATGCTAGGACCCCTGTCACGCGACGAGCGAATCACCGCGGTTGCATTTGCGGTGATGGTGTCTGGCTGGGTCTTTGCCGACAAGCTGGGACTGAATGTGACCAGCATCGCCTTCCTCGGCCTGGGTATCCTGCTGATGGCTGGAGTACTGACTCTTGAGGACATTGCGAACCAAGGCGATACTTTGACCACTTTCCTGTGGCTCGCCGTCCTGTTTGCCCTGAGCGGAGCGCTAAACGAGTTGGGATTCATGGGTTATGCCGGGCAGATTCTCGCGCACCACATGGGCGGACTCTCTTGGCCGGTGGCCTATGTTGGCTTGATCGTGATCTACGTCGCGATTCACTACATGTTCGTGAGTCAGTCGTCACATGTCCTCGCCCTGTTAGGCGTTTTTCTGGACGTCGGCATGCGCAGCGGCGTTCCCCCGCCGCTAATGGCATTTGGACTGCTCTTTGCGAGCAGTTATTTCTCTGTGATCACCCCGCAGGCCGGAAGCCAGAACGTAATTTTCGTAGGCAGCGGCTATCTCACACAGCGCGAACTCTACAGGCTTGGGCTGCTAACTACCCTATTCTTTCTCGTCGTATTTCTGGGAATCGGAACCTGGTGGATTCTCCTCGTGACCAGATGACGTTGCTCCCCGCCCTTGGCGTTGTGCTTCCGTCAGGATCGAAGTTGAATGGTGGAACGCTGTCGGCCGACGTGGCAATCAGCGGCCCACTCGACAATCTGGTGCTTGCCGGCCCCGTGCGGATGGCCAACACAAAGTTGGCCGGTTTCGATATGGGTTCGAAATTAGGCGCTCTACCAACTTTTAGTGGAAAAGCTTTTCTAGTCCCGACACGACCATTCAGAATGCCAGCTTGAATGCGCACGTCGCTCCTGACGTGACGAGGGCAGACGCCATCAATGTGACCATACCATCACTCGGCGTGTTGAGGGGAGCCGGTACGATCTGCCCCAATGGGGCGCTCGATTTCAGCATGATGGCCGACCTGCAGACCAATCGATCCGAAGCACGAGCGGAGAGAACGGGTCGGGGCGGCGATAGGGAGGTGTCTCCTTCAAGATTCAAGGGACAACAGCGAACCCGAGCTTTACTCCGGACGTAGGAAGTTTGGCAGGTAACGTGCCAAAGGAGCGATACAGAGATCTGTCACCGGCGACAAGACGGCTGCAGGCGGCATGTTGCCGAAGAGGAAGCCGAGATAAGGCTGCGCGAATCACTTGGGAACATGCGGAGAAACGTAAGGTGCTCCGATGAGGGCCGCATGTACTGCTGGAATCAAATGCGCCTTCATGTGGGACTTGACGACATATCCCAAAGCGCCTTCCGCCGTACATGCTTCCACGAACTGCTCTTCCGAATGAATCGTCAGGAACACAATTCTGGCGGTCGAGGCCAGCTCGCGCAGTCGATGCGCTGCGTCGATTCCGCTCAAACCAGGCATTGTAATGTCAGCCACAATGACGTCAGGGCGAAGACGGAGGGCCTCCGATACTAAAGCTGCGCCATCCGCTACGGTTCCTACTATCTCAAACTGAGGCTCTAACAATGCAGCGGTGCGTTCAAGGAAGGCCGAATGGTCGTCCGCCAGCAACACCCGGGGTCGGATCAAAGTTCACCTCCGTGATAGCAGAGGGATGCCCTTCTTCGTCGCGCAAGCGACGACGAGCAGTTCAAAACCTTTGAAAATTATTGTTAGATATGTTGCGGAGTTTTTGCGACTGGGGAAATCCCTAGGATGTGATTACCGGCAGGTGGAGGTTCAGGGTCGACTGAGATTAGGCCGCGCTTTAAGGCGAACAGCGCCGGGAGCGGCGTTGCTCTTGAGACCGAATGTTTCCATAAATATGGTGCTTGTGGAATTCCACTGTCTTTTCGCTCAGGTCGAGGATGGAGACGATTCGAAATGTGTGAAGATCAGCACCGATTTCGCTGGCAGAATTCAGGGGGCTGTGCATTTGCCTGACAGCCTCACCCGGCAAAGTGGTAATCGCTTCTTCGGCATTCTCCAATCCGAACGCAAGTAGCGCCAAACGCTGGCTGAAATCGTCATGGATTTCCGAAGCCAGGCGACTGCGCTCCTTTTCCTGTGAGGTAATCAGCATGCCACTAAGCCCCATCTGCCGGTTTCTCGCTCGCTTCAACTTAGATACAAGGCGAGAACGATTAGACAGAAAATGATGAGCAACGAAACCACCCATGTCCATTTGCTGCGCTCCCAGAACGACAGGGGACGGAACCGCACGGCACTCCCAGACGGAAGATCGCTTTCTCTGAATCCCCACCGGCTCAGCGCCCGCCAGTCAAACAGGTAGGCGTTCGCGCCTCGCACGATCGGGATGTCTTGGGGCTTTTCTCCGTTGAGAATCCTTACAGCAATCCCGCCAACGATCCTGCCTTTCTTGGGGAAGCTTTCCAGGTAGCCTCTCACCTCCCCGGACCCAGGTCGACGTCAGCTGGACCAAGGACGGGTACATTCGCCGCACCGGCAACCATCGGACCCGCCTGGGATGCACCGACCTAGCGAGTTCCCTTTGCGTCTATTCCGATGTGCCTGTAAAGAACAATCGTGTGGTCCGGCAAGTGTTTCAAGCGTTCCAGCAGACTGGGCATGTCGAGGTCGGTGAGGTAAATAAAGTCCAGACTTGCTTCGTAGCTGTGAAGACTCTCTCGATAAATTGCTTCCAGCTGTTTGTCGAAAGACGAAACGCCGCCCACCACAACTGCGTGCCTGCTGCCCGGCCGGAGTCGCAAGGCCACATCCAGCGTCTTCGCCGGCTCATATATTTCCTAACAACCTGCAAAGTGGGAATCGAGCGCGGGGTTGTCCGCTTGCAGCTCGCTCGTTCCGCCAAAGGCAATCGGAAGGGCAGCAAAGAATTTCTCATGCGAGTCGAACATGAATCGGACCGGCGAAGGTCCGAGGGCGATGATCAGGTCTGAGCGGCGACGTTGATATTTACTGATGTACGAAAAGGGTCGTCTCCAAGTACTCGGGATAGAGCTCGATCTGGCAGCGTGAATCGTCCAGCGTGGCACGCATCCCGCGGTCAATAAGCGCCACTGCAGGAGAAGAAAGACCCACTTCGTAGGAAACAACAGCTCGCCGGACTTCCTTGAGCTGAGAATTGGCTAGGGGTTGAAGCAGGATGTAGAACGTTAAGAGGGCAAGAACTGCCTTGTCAGGGCACCGCGACTTACATCGCAGTCAACCCCGCTGAAGTTATAGCCGGAACCCCCGCATTCTTTGGCACTTGCGGCCTTGAAGGAAGAGCGAAAACATCTTACCAAGACCCCAATCACTTCTGTGCAGATTTGCAGAGCAAGCACAATCCACCAGCCAACCGGACGCAAATACAGACCTCTCGCAAGATCAACATTCTAGAAAACCTGCAATCGCAGATTCCCACAGCCAGGTATTACCTAATGAGGGGTTTCCCTAGTTGCCTCACCGCAGCTTCAGCCAAATAATCGAGACGCGATAGTAGAACCTGAGGATTGAAGGACGATGGAATATTCGCTGCAGAATAAGGACTACATTCGTCGCGCTCTTGAGGTTACCATCCACGTTGGCCTAATGGTTTTGCTTACCGCCGCGTGCCTCATGATCCTGCGCCCCTTCCTCCCTATGGTCGCCTGGGGCATCATCATTGCGATTGCCGTCTTCCCTGCGTACCGACGACTGCGAAGCATGGTGGGTGGGCGTGGAAAGCTGGCGGCTATTCTTTTCACCCTGCTTTTCCTGGCGATCCTGATTGTCCCGATTGCGCTGCTGGCAGACACAATGGTCGAGGGTTTTCAAACACTGACCATCCATATCAAGGACGGAACATTTGCTATCCCGGCTCCGCCGGCCAATGTGGGAACGTGGCCCATTATCGGCGTACCTCTACAGAAGCTCTGGACTCAGGCCTCCACAAACTTGACCGGCCTGCTGCAAAGCCTGATTCCGCAGATTAAGGAGCTTGTCCCCGAGGTCCTCTCTGCTTCCGCTGGCCTTGGCCTCACTGTGTTGCAATTTGTCCTCTCCATACTGGTAGCGGGAGCTCTGCTTGCGAATGCCTCAGGTTGCGCGACAGCTACGCGTTCGCTGACCAACCGCCTGTTTGGTGACCGGGGTCCGGAGTTCGAGGACCTCGCCGGATCCACGATACGAAGTGTAACCAACGGAATTCTCGGTGTCGCCGTCGTCCAGACTGTACTTGCCGGTCTCGGCTTCCTGGTGGCCGGACTGCCCGGCGCCGGGTTGTGGACCTTGATCTTCCTCTTCGCCGCCGTACTTCAGGCAGGAGCCCTTGTACTTGTTCCCGCCGTTATCTACATGTTTGCGATCGCCGGCATGACGAAAGCAGTTCTGTTTCTGCTCTGGTGCATCGTGGTCGCCCTCATCGACAATGTGCTGAAGCCTTTGTTGCTTGGGCGCGGCGTAGCCGTTCCCATAGCGATCGTCTTTCTAGGAGCGATCGGCGGATTCATCGCGATGGGCATTATCGGTCTTTTCGTCGGCGCTATCGTTCTGTCCGTTGGTTACAAGCTGTTTCTCGCATGGCTGGAAGGTCCTGTAGCTGCGAAGCAAAATGTTTGATCGACAACTTCGAGCGTCGCTGCCGAAGCTTTTCAGTAAGTTCCTTTGGGGAGACATTTGCTCTCGGTTAACGAGCCGCACAGCCCTCCTCACCTGCGACGGCGGCAACGGCAACATCGTTTACACACAAAAGATCGCGTTCACCGATTTTCCGCTCGATGAGATCAATCTCTACTTCACCGACAGCACCATCCTGCTGCCGTCGGAATACTGACGGCAGCGCCGGCGCCTAATGCGCCGGCTTTTTCTCCCAGATTTCCTGCCAGGATTTGAACTCGGATGACCGCACCAGGTAACGCGCGAAGTTGCCTTCGTGGAGGCTAAGAAGCTCACCTTCGGCCATCTCCCGGAAGCGCTCGCGCTCATCGGTGGCGATATTCGCTTCTGCCCATTGAGTTAGAAAGGCGGTCGCTGCCTTGCGGTCGAGCCGCTCGCGCACGACATCGGCAACGACCTGGCGCAACGCCGCGCGATGCTTGAACCGGAAAGGATCGGGCTCGCCGAGCGATTGCCGGGCCGCGGCATATTGTTCGGCGGACCGGCCGTAGGCCCAGATGAACACGTCCTTGAGAAGCGCGACATCGTTCAACTCATAGATGCCGAGCATCGCCTCGTTGTAGAGCCTCCTTGGAACATCGGTGAATGAGAGCGGCGAGAGATTGCGTTTGATGAATGGGATGTTGGCGGCAAGCCTCGACACACGCTTATTCACGTCGTCGAAGGGCTGGAGATACGGCAGCTGCGCCATGACGAAGAACGACTGCTCGAACGGATCTTCGATCGCAGCGGCCGTCGCGAGGATCTGGTCGAAATACTCCTCGATCTGCTGCGGCACGGCCAGAGGCTGAAAGGTCGAGCGCTCGATGCCGACGGCGATATGGCGGAGCCGTCCCGCGGCGCTCGCGTCCGGCAGGAGATTGTTCGCAAGAATGCCGTGCAGATTCTGGATCGTGTAGCGGTTGAAGCCGATCTCGTCCGCCGCGTTGACCAGAAACTCGATCGCCTCCTTGTGGTTCATGATCATCTGCGTTTCGAGGCGGTCCCGGCCCGCAGCCTCTTCGCCGAATTCGATCAGGCGCTTGGTGTCGATCAGCGAGTATGTGTTGCCCTCAAGACGACTCGAATTCCATGAGAGATCGATCAAAAGACGGTTGAGAATCTGTTTCGCGTAGGTGCCCGCCGCTTCGGCCGCGGCATGCCGGGCCCCCATCTCCCGGAGATGCGAGCGCTCCTTCGTTGAAAGATAGGGCCGCGCATTGGGCCGGTAGGTGTCAAGAAATTCGCGGTTGTAGCCGACTGGCTTGCGGGCTTGGACGGGTTTGCTTAGATATTGCTGGATCGCGGCGCCGACCGGCGAAACCGGCACCACCGCCGCCGCTCCCGTCTCCGCCTCGGGAACCGTGGTGCCCGGCGCCAGCGCCGACAACGTCGTCGTCGGCAGGTGATATCTCACCGCCCGTTTGACACCGTCGCTCGTGAGACGCCCGGATTCGACGAGATTCTTTAGCCAGAATTGCAGGGTGCGCGGCGCCAGCTTTCGCGGCAGGGCCTTCGCAATATGCTCGCGACTAGCGCCACCGGGATAGCGCTCCACTGCGGCGATGATCGCCGCAACATCGTCCTCTCTGACACGATCCCTCGTACGGCTCTTAGGCATTGAATGACCTCGAGTATTGCGCGCAAAGAATTTGAGAGCAATATAGCACCGTTTACGCGCAATAAAAAGAGGTATTGCGCAATATATATTGCGCGCAAACTATTAAGCGCAATGTGGGCGATTTGAGCAATATCCATTTGGGCATCCAGATCGGACCGGCCTCCAGAACCTCATCGTCATCGCCTGCCCGCAGCGCCTGCTAAGCTCGTGCCAGATTTCCGCACCCGAGGCCGTCATGCACGAAACCTTCGCCGCCCTCATCGGCGGTCTCCAACCGAAATTCGAGCAGCTGATCGGCATGACGCCCTGCCGCGCCGGCGCTTTTCCCCAGAGCCTGCCGAAGCAAGGCGTCTATCTCTTCAGCGAGGGCGACGCGCATCTCTATATCGGCCGATCGAACAAGATCCGCGTGCGCTGGGGACGCCACTGCAAATCCCGGCGCCACCCACCGCATGGCGGCCTTCGCCCTTAAGCTCGCGCGGGAGACGACCGGCAAACTGACCGCCAGCTACAAGGGCGACGAAACAGCCGCAAGAACCTGATGCTCGACCCAGCCTTCCGCGCCGCGTCGAGGACGCCAAAAAGACGCATCCGCGCGATCGATTTCCGTTTCGTCGAGGAGCGCGATCAGAACGCGCAGGCCCTGCTCGAAATCTATTGCACGCTCGCACTCAACGCGCGGTACAACGACTTCAACACACATTAAAAGCGCGTGGCCGGCATTCATTTTGGCGACCAGCTGGCTGATGCAGTAGATCAAAATGTCCTTATCGTGTACGGTCGCAAGGCCTCGTACGCTCGGTGTTACCGTGACTTTCACGCCGTTGTGCTCATACCGGCGGATATTCTTGTCCGGTTTGGTCGAGAGGGAGAAAATCGGATGCTCCATCGAACCCATGTCATCCTTGGGGATCGCGTCCATCATGTCGCAGATGAAGAAGTCCTGGATCCGATGCCGATCAGGCAGAAGCGGGGATCGTGATGACCACACAGCGATTTGTTCGAAAAGAGCCTCTCAGGCGGACGCACGAATGCTTCTTCGGCGTTCTGGCGCTCGAGAGCGAGCCAGTGGATGCCAGACTTTGACGCTAGTTAGGGCCTCCTGGCTCGTAGGACGTGAGCTGGTGGGTGATCTTCGACTTGTCGCCAACGACAACGATCGTCATCTCGTCCGGCTTGATGTATTGGCTGGTCATCTTCTGCACGTCGGCCGGAGAGACGGCGTTGACGTTGGCGATGTAGTTTTTCAGGTAGTCCTCGCCGAGGCCCTGGAAGTCGACGTACTGCAGCTGGCCGATGAGAGCGCCGCGGCTCGAATTCTGAATGATGAAGACTCCGGAGAGATAGTTCTGAATGCCCTTCAGCTCAGGCGCTGTAGGAGGCTCTGACTTGAGGCGGTCGATCTCGGCGAAGATCTCCTTGAGCGAGGGGCCGGTGAACTGGGTGGTCACGTCGGCGCTCTCCGCCCAGTAAGCATCGTGGTAGCGGCGCGATACCTGGCTGTTGGGAGAATATGTGTAGCCCTTCTGCTCGCGGATGTTGGCGGTGATGCGCGAATTGAAGGATCCGCCAAGCAGCGCGTTGGTTACCTGCAGCTGAATCGCGTCCGGGCTGTTGGGCGGAGGCACGGGCAGGCCGACAATCAGCGTGGACTGCGGCGCGCCCGGCCGGTCCGTTACATCGAGAACGCGCTGCGGCTTGACCGTGGGAACATTTGGCTTCCACGGCGCTCCGGTGCTAGGCCACTTGCCGAAGCTCTCAGCGATAGCCTTTTTGACCGCGGCGGAAGCGAACTTTCCGGCAACGTAGAGGTGCGAGCGCTGCGGGTTGAAATTCGTGGTGTAGTAGGTCTTCACGTCGTCGATGGTTAAGGCCTTCACCTCGGCATCGGGCGGGAGAACGACAGAGTAAGGATGGTCGCCGTAGAGGATCTTCCGGAAATGCATGGAGGCGATGGTTCGCGGGCGCGACGACGCCACCGCGTTCTGGCGCAGCGTGTCGTTCTTGAGGCGGGCCAATTCGGAATCAGGCAGACGAGGGTGCTCGATCACGTCGGCGAGCAGCTTGACGGCGTTCGGTCCGAACTCGGAGAGGACGTCGAGTCCGGCGATGGTCTGATCATCTGAAACGGAGACGTCGAGCGTGCTTCCCATGCTGGCGGCTGCGTCGGCAAGCTGCTGCGGAGTGAATGTCGCGGTGCCCTCCTGGAGCAACTCGCCGGTGATGCTGGCGACTCCGCCGTGACCGGCTCCGTCGTCTATGCTTCCAGCATTCACGGCGAGGCTGACGGTGACCTTAGGAATATTGCCGTAGGGTACCAGCGTGACCCTGAGGCCGTTCGGCAAGGCGTAGCTTTGGTGGGCGGGAACCGTGAAGGCTTTGGCGGGTCCGCCTTCTGGAGGCGTCTGCTTTTGCGCCGTTGCCGTAGTCGAGAAAACGAGAGCAGCGGCCGGGACAAGGAGTGCGATGCTAGTCATCTTTTTCATATCGATTCTCCTCAGCTACTGGTTCTTTGGCGCGGCGCCGGCAGCGGCATCCTTTTTGGGAGCGGGCTGCAGCACGATCACGGTGCGGTTGGCGGGCTGGAGATACTCCTGCGCGGTCTTCTGGATCAGCTCGGGCGTGACCTTATCGAACTCAGGGACGAGAGAGTTGATGTGGCTGGGATCATCGTCAAAAAGAGCGAAGCTGGCGAGCATGTCCATGAGGCCGAAGCCGCCGAATTGTCCCATGGTGTCGTAGAGGCTGGAGCGCAGTTTCACACGCGAGCGGTCAAGAAGCTGTTTGTCGACGCGTTTGGTGAGCAGCGGATTGATGGCGGTATCGATGGCCGAGAGGACGGTATCGGCGGAGACCGTGGGGTCATATCGCAGATCGGCGATCAGCAGCATCGGGCCCTTGTAGTCGAACATGTTGCCGAGGAGGTTGATGCCGCCTTCGACGCTGTCGGTGAGGCCGCGCTTCTGGACGAGCTCCTGGTAGAAGAGGCTGTCGTTGCCTTCAATGAGCATCTGCTCGATCAGGCCCATGGCGTAATATTCGGGCGTGTTGCGCTCGGGCATGTGGTATCCGATGGCCAAGGCCGGGCGCGGGGCGAGCGGATCTGTTTTGGTGATGCGCTTTTCGGCTTCCTGCCGGGGCTCGGTGAGATCAGGCTGAGGCGGCAGTTGGGAAGACTTGATCGGGCCGAAGTATTTCTCGATGAACTTCTTCGCGTCGGCGGTGTCGAAATCGCCCACGATGGCGAGGGCGGCGTTATTGGGCGCGTAGTAAGTCTGAAAGAACTTCTGCACCTCATCGAGCATGGCGGCTTCGATGTCGGTCAGGTCTCCGTAGAAGTTGTGGGCGTTGTACCAATTGGAGTTGGCGGCCATGGGCATGTCGATCCACGGGAAGCCGCCGTAGGGAGCGTTCAGCACGTTGACCTTGACTTCGTTGCCGACCACGCCCTGCTGGTTCTTGAGATTCTGCTCGTTGACCGCCAAGCCGCTCATGCGGTCGGCTTCGGCCCACAGGATGGTTTCAAGCTTGTTTGAGGGCACGACTTCGAAATAGTTGGTGAAGTCGAAGCGGGTCGATCCGTTGAGCACGCCGCCATTGCTCTGGATAAGCTTGATGAACTCCATTTTGCCGAGGTTGGCGGAGCCCTGGAACATCATGTGCTCGAAGAGGTGGGCGAATCCGGTGCGGTCGCGCGGCTCAACACGGAACCCGATCTGATAGTAGACGCCGACACACACAGTCGGTGCTGTGTGGTCGGGAGAGAGCACCACGCGAAGGCCGTTCGGCAGCTTGTAGTACTCTACCGGCACGTGAAATTCATCGGCGGCCGGCGCCGCGCGTAGCGGAAGCTCCAGCATTAGCGCACCCAGCAACATGAACAACAGCGGACGCACCAGTCTTTTCCGCCTTGTCTGCATGATTCCTCCCGATTCTTCTTCAGAAATAAAGACAGCCCCACAGACAGAACTACTTTACTTTCTAACGCCGAGCCGGAGCAAAGAAATGACGCGAAGTGAGGTCCAGTCCGCAGCCTCGTGGGGGATCGGCATTCAGTTGTGGATTAGCGGGCGAAGCTCGGTCACTGTTCAAGTGACCGAGTAAGGACCAAACGAACGATGCTGATGTTCGCGGAATCGTTTGCTGTCCAACATAGCGGAGCCTTAGACGTTCATCGTCGTCTGAACGTTGGCGTGCCGCATTAGCTCCTGTTGCACCTTCATTGGTGCGCCAGTTTCGTCGAGGAGTGACACCACAAAACTGTTGGGGGATTTTGTGGGGACCCCCGCGGCAAAACGAGGCTAAATCAGGGTAGATGCTTGAAGCAGAAAAATGCCGAAACCCATTGAATAGAGTAGACTTACCCAAAATCGAGTAATGCGTAGGAATCGCCCGGATGGGCCTTCTAAGCTGGGGGGTACAGGTCAATCGGTTTTTGGCAGCACAATCTCAGGCGTAAGCAAGTCTTGTCTTATGCCTCGTCTTCAACCACCTTGGTGTTCCTTTGACCGAATTTCGAACTTGCATTACTCCTCATCACTCGTTTTCAAAGACCGCTCGCCGCCCCTTCGGCAAGGCAACTAGCTAGCACCGTCAACCCTCGTTGTTGTTCAGCAACTTGGTGATATATGCGGTGGCCCCTTTCCTGTCCAAGTGTTGCCTCACCACGTCACCCACGAGCTGATGCTGTGCCTCTCGATGCCGTTGTCTGAATGAATCGGCAATCTTCACACTTCAATTGTTTCCTCATGGTCTGAACTCCGGAGCGCCAACAACTCCCTGGCTTCAACTGTGCTCGATTGGTGTCCGGCTCAAAGGCGCTGAAACAGTTCCCGATCAAACCAGTCAGCTGGTTGCTGGCGTGACAGGCCTGGTCCTACGCCCCCGCCTTTTTCTCGATCTTAGCCCACGTGTCCTTCAGCGGCAGGGTCCGGTTGAACACCAGCTTCTCCGCAGTAGAATCCGGGTCGAGGCAGAAGTATCCCACGCGCTCGAACTGGTACGGCGCGCCCACCTTCGCCTCGGCCAGCGAAAGCTCCAGCTTCGCATCCGCCACTATTTCCAGAGAGTTGGGATTCACATTGTCCAGAAAGCTCCCGCCATCCGGCACGTCCTGCGGATTTGGATTCGAAAACAGCTTGTCGTAAAGCCGCACCTCGGCGGAAATTACATGCGCCGCCGACACCCAGTGCATCGTCGACTTCACCTTCCTCCCATCCGGAGAATTCCCGCCGCGGCTGGCAGGATCGTACGTGCAATGCACTTCCACCACATTCCCGTCCGCATCCTTCGCCACGCTGTGCGCGACGACAAAATATGCATTGCGCAGCCGCACTTCCTTGCCTGGCGACAGCCGATAATACTTCGGCGGGGGCACCTCGCGAAAATCTTCCCGTTCGATGTAGAGCTCACGCGAAAACGGCACCTGCCGCGTCCCGGCCATCGAATCCTCCGGGTTATTCGCCACCTCCACGTACTCCGTCTGTCCCTCCGGGTAGTTGTCAATTACCAGCTTCAGCGGCCGCAGCACCGCCATCCCCCGCGTCGCGCGCTTGTTCAGGTCATCGCGCTGAAAGTGCTCCAGCATCTCGAAATCGATAATGCCGTTGGTTCGCGTCGCCCCCAGTGAGGCCACAAAAGTCCGAATTCCCTCCGGCGTAAACCCACGTCTTCGAATCCCCGACAGCGTCGGCATCCGCGGATCGTCCCATCCGTTCACCCGCCCTTCCTGCACCAGTTGCAGCAGCTTGCGTTTGGACAGCAGCGTATAGGTCAGATTCAGCCGGTCGAACTCGATCTGCTGCGAGGGAAAAATCCCAAGTTGCTCGACGAACCACCGATACAGCGGCTGATGATCCGCAAACTCCAGCGTGCACATCGAGTGCGTCACATTCTCAATCGAGTCCGACTGTCCGTGTGCGTAGTCGTACATCGGGTAGATGAACCACTCGTTGCCGGTTCGGTGATGCTCCGCATGCACAATGCGGTACATGATCGGGTCGCGCATGTTGATGTTCGGCGACGCCATATCGATCTTCGCCCGCAGTACGCGGCTTCCGTCCGGAAACTCACCGGCCTTCATCCGCATGAACAGGTCCAGATTCTCCTCGACCGTACGGTTGCGCCAGGGGCTATCGCTGCCCGGTTCCGTCAGCGTCCCGCGATACTGCCGGATCTCGTCCGCCGACAAGTCATCCACGTACGCCTTGCCCGCATGGATGAGCTGAATCGCCCACTCATAAAGCTGGCCGAAGTAGTCGGACGCATAGCAGAGCTGCTCCCAGTCGAACCCCAGCCAGCGGACGTCCTTCTGGATCGAATCAACGTACTCCTGCTCTTCCTTCTCAGGATTGGTGTCGTCGAAGCGCAGGTTCGTCTTCCCCCCGAACTCATCCGCCAGCCCGAAGTCCAGACAGATGGCTTTAGCGTGCCCGATGTGCAGGTAACCGTTCGGCTCGGGTGGAAACCGCGTTTGCACCACCGCATCGCCAAACTTCTTCGTGCGCACATCCTCCGCGATCCTGTCGCGAAGGAAGTTCGGTGTACTGGGGATTTCGAGCGTTTCCACATTCGAGTCTGGATTGTCTGCCATGCTCCTATTGTTCCACGGCAGGGTTCTGGTGCAAACTCGCGTAGACGACGTGGACCCGCGTTCTAACGTCAGTCGAAAGATCTCAGACGGCGAGAAGCGCTGCCCAGATTTCAGGGGCAGTTGTTGGTCTCCCAATCAGCTTTCCCATTTTGAATTGATCCTTCTTAATCTTTTCCGCAAGCTCAATGCCCATGATCGTTACCGCCGCAGTATCGAATCGCTTGAATCCAAGCATCGGGCGGATCCGCTGTTTAATCCGGCGATGGTCCTGTTCGACGACATTGTTCAGGTATTTACTGGATCGAATCCGGACTCGACGCGGCACAGTTCCAATCGATTTCAGTTCGGCGATTGCTCTATGTGATGCCGCGTATGCGTCAAGTGTGACGACTCGCGGTGTGCCGTTGTTCTTTATTGCGTTGCGAAAGAAGCGTTTCGCTGCGGCAACATCTCGCCGCTCGCTCAATTGGAAATGATGGTGTGCGACCCTGCTTATCAACTGCTTTATACAAATACGTCCACCGACCCTTCACCTTTATATAGGTCTCGTCCCAACGCCAGGAACCACCGATTGGTCGGGAGAACTCGCGCCAGCGCTTTTCAAAATCAGGCACGTAGCGTTGCACCGAGCAGGATCGTCGTATGTGCCAACACAATCCCGCGCTCACTCATCATCTGGACTAGATCACGCGAGCTCAATTTGAAGCTGAGATACCAGCGCACGCACAGTACGATGACACCTTGGTCGAAATGTCGTCCTTTGAATAGGTCCCGCGCGGGTGCCGGTTCGGTCATCCCGACCATTATTCTCTATCCACCAAAATACATCTAGAGTTTGCACCAGAGCCTCAGCGACTGGTTCGTCTTGTGATAGAACAAGAGATGATTTTTATGAGGAAATTGACACATGCCTTAACGCCTGCGCTAGTGATCGCGTTGTTGTTAGGCGGGCTCCCTGTGGACGGATTGCAGAACGCCAGGGCAGAGAATAATGGTCTCGAGCGCACACCTGTTCTCGGCTGGAGTAGTTGGAGCTTCCTCCGCGAGCATCCCACGGCAGCGAAGATCGAAGCCCAAGCGCGCGCACTGCAGGAGTCCGGCTTGCAGAAAATCGGTTACGAATACGTAAACCTTGACGACTTTTGGTACCAGTGCCCGGGCAGTCAGGGTCCTAACGTCGGGCCTTATGGCCGCTGGGTGACTGACTCATCGGGATTCCCGGCCCATGGAGATACGGATGGAATAAAGGTAGTCGCTGACTATATCCATAGTCTCGGGCTGAAATTCGGAATATACGTTACACCGGGTATTTCCAAGCAGGCGGTAAGCAAGAACACACCGATTAAAGGCACGCCGTACACGGCTGGCCAGATTGCGGAGCCGTCTATAGCGGAGAACAACTACAACTGCAAGGGCATGGTCGGCATTAACTATGATAAGCCCGGAGCTCAAGAGTTTATCAATTCATGGGTAGATATGCTCGCGACATGGGGCGTCGATTACATCAAAATCGATGGCATGAAGAACAGCAACGTCGCTGACATTAAGGCATGGTCAGAAGCAATACGGCAAAGCGCGCGACCGATGATCCTTGATGTCACCCAGGGGAGGTTTACACACGCCATCGCCCCGACGTTGATGAAATACGCGAATCAATGGGAATTCGCGCCCGACGTCGAATGCTACGGCTGCGAGAAGGGCGGTAGCAGTTACCCGCTGACAAGCTGGAAAAATGTCGAGAAACGCTTCAACTATGTTGCCGAATGGCAGTCTTACGCTGGTCCAGGAGGCTTCAACGACTATGACTCCATCGAGGTAGGGAATGGCAGCAACGACGGACTTACCCCAGTCGAACGTCAGACTCAGTTGAGCCTGTGGGCCCTCGGATCGTCACCCTTCATCCTCGGCATCGACCTCACTCACCTCGACCAACTGGACCTCCAGTATCTTAAGAACACCGTTGTCCTCGCTGTTGACCAAGATTCGATCTCGGCCAAGAGGGTTGTCAATATCAGCACCCAACAGGTGTTCACGAAGAAGGAAGCAAACGGAGACGCAATTGTCGGTTTGTTCAACACCGGCAGTGAGGCGCAGACAGTCTCCATAAGAGCGTCTGCCGCGGGGCTTCCTGAGAATGAAGGCGGCTATTCGCTGGCAAACCTGTGGACAGGCAAGGTGAAGAAAACAGGTAGCACCATCAGTGCCACTGTTCCATCGCATGGGGTCGTCCTATACCGCGTCAGGGTACTTTGATATCTGTCGACTTGGAGCGACACAGATCCTCCGTCCGGTGCTACGGCTGGCGCCGATTTACAGCTCCGCGATCCCCGACAGTAAGAAGGAAGGGACGCTGCGCAAGCGCTGTCGACACCGACCGGTGCTGTGAGACGATTCTTATCGGATTCCATAAGAGACCGGCACGGGCCAAGAATTCAGTGCGCAAGACGGCCATCGGCCTGCTTCCGGAAAGAACTAAGGAGGTATCTGTGTTCAAGCGAATTCTCGAAATCCTTCCGGCAGTTTGTTTGACGACGTGCATGGCATGGGCGGCGGAAAGCCCGTTCATCGGCGAGTGGAAGCTCGACCCATCGAAGACCAGAATGCCCGACGAGATGAAGGTTCAAAACAAGGGCGGCAACAAGTACGCATTCGATTTTGGCGGAGGCGCCGAAACGATCGTGGTGGATGGGAGCGACCAACCGGGTTGCTGCGGGACGAAGCTGTCGGTGAAGCCGGAAGCGGCCGATACCTGGATCGTCGAGCGCAAGAAAGACGGCCAGCTCCTGCTCAGGGCGACGTGGAAGCTCTCAAAGGATCAGAGTACGCTTACCGACTACTACCGCGAGTTCGAGGCCGACGGCGAGACACACAGTATGGATTACGTCTACCAGCGCACCGGGAGTGGTGGATCGGGCTTCGCCGCAGACTGGCAGAGCATCAAGGAGACGATGAACTCGCGCTATTTGATCGAGGTAAAGCCGTTTGATGGCGACGGCCTCTCCTTCATCACGCCTTCCGACCATCAGACGGCAAACGTGAAGTTCGACGGCAAGGACTATCCGAATGAGGGGCCGAACGCGGGGCCAGGAGTTACGTCCTCGATATGGCGGGTGGACGAGCGCAATCTAGAGATGACCAACAAGGCCGATGGGAAGGTGATCGAAACCGATCAGATTGAGCTCTCAGCCGATCGGAAGACCTTGACGATCACGAAGCACATCCCCGGCCACGACAAGCCAATTGTGATGGTGTTCGAGCGAAAATAGCCGCGGCAAGTCCGCGACGCCTTGAGCCGGCCGCAGCCCACCAGAACCGCCCCTGGCTATCTGGCCACCAGCGGTTTAACCCAAAAGGAAATTTCCGTGATGCCGCAGATTGACCCGCAATCGACATTCTGGCGAAGTCGAATGTCTCGTCTCGGATCTTGGCAACAGCGTCTCCATTCAGCTGACGGGCAAACAAACGATAAATAGCTTTCTTCCGCAGGCTCGACCTGCCCCCACTCTCTATTTTTGCGCCCGAGGGCGAAGGCCTGACTTCTCGAAAGTAGAAAACGGCGCGTTGCAAATTCCATGAGACTGTGGCATGACTCTTATCGGATTCCGATAGGAGTACGGCATGGGGCAAAAACGTACAGATCTTCTACGTGGAACTCTCTCCCTGCTGGTGCTGAAAGCACTGTCCTTGGAGCCTCTGCACGGGGTTGGAATCTCTCGACGTATCACTCAAATCACCAAGGGCGCTTATCAGGTAAGTTTCGGTTCGCTTTTCCCGGTACTACACCGCATGGAGGAAAGCGGCTGGGTAGAAGCCGAGTGGCGGTCATCCGACAACAACCGCCGCGCAAAATACTACCGGTTAACGTCCGATGGGCGCGCTCAACTCAAGGATGAAGAGCGGCAATGGAACCAGGCGGTGAAGATCATGGCGGCCGCCGTCCAATCCACGTGAATCCAGATGGGGGCGTCATGGCTAAGCGAATTCTGAGTTCATTTCGGAACCTCTTTCGCAAGCATGCGATTGAGAGGGCGCTGGATGATGAGCTCCGGTCAACGCTGGAAGCCGTGATGCAGGAGAAGATGGAGCAAGGGCTTTCTCAATCGGCGGCCCGGCGAGAAGCGCTCATGGAAATTGGCGGTATCCAGCAGGTGAAGGAGCGGGTTCGCGCAGTACGCGCCGCGCACTTCGTGGTGTGAATAGCCTGCGCCAGTTGCGCCGCAATCGGAGCTTCACTGCCTTAGCTGCCCTGACGCTGGCACTTGGCATCGGGGGGACGACAGCAATTTTCAGCGTGGTTAAAGGTGTCCTCCTCCAACCTCCGCCCTATTCGCGAAAGCGTTTCTGCCATGCGGGCGAAAGGTGCATGCGTGTACCTCCGTTGCTGTGAAATTGACCGCAATCGAGCGGGTCATGCCCCAGAGATTGGCGCGAAGTCGATTTCTTGTCCAAGGCTTTGTTTGCACGCCTTAATGCGTAAAACTCATCAATACGGTGTGCGTCATAACCGTGCAGAGTAAGACACCACCGTTCGGATTCCACGCTTGTGGAAAAAATTTAGCTCGCAATCGCCGCGATAAAGTCTCGGCTCTCAAAAGACAGGGTAAGACCCTGCCTGAAGTCATCGCGGCTAAACCCGGAGCGCGCTATGACGCGGAATGGGGCAACTTATTCCAGAACCCGGCTGACTTTGCTGCGCTCGTGTACCGGGATGCTTGAGATCGCCGACAATATGGTCAGTTCGAAAGTCTCACCTTTCCGCACAGATCGAGTCGAAGGCACTAAACGACGAAAGCTTCGCGAATTCTGCCCTGGCCTGTTGGAGGACGGGGATGTCCGCGTCGGCGTTGTTCCAGAGGGTGAGGAAATCCTGATAGGAGTTCTTGGCCTTGGCCAGGTCGCCCGAGATAACAAATGCTCTGCCCAGTTGCATGTGCGCCAGCGCACTGATCGGATCGGCAAGAACGATGCCGCGATGATCCAGGACCTTTTGGAATTCCGTAGCCGCCTCCCTGCCGCGGGCGGCCTGCAGGTACGCCAGACCGCGCACATAGGCCGGATATAGCCCTCCGAACTTAGCGAAGAAAGCCGTGCCCGGCATCGCGAGGTCGTAGGAAAGCGCCGTTTGTAGCCGCTCGATTGCGTCCAACGGGGCCTTATCGTAGAGCGCGAAAAGCGCTCGCAGCGTGGGAAGATACTCGAACTGTACCGGAGTGTCTTCCGGGAATCGTTCGGCCAGGTCCTCGGCAAGTATTTGCGATCCGGAAATGTCGCCTGACAGGGCCAGTGCAAAACCCGCGGCGTACTCCACATCGCGACCCCTTCCCAGCTCCAATGCCGCCCTAGCAAGCCCTTTTGCCTGATCCAAAAATCCGAGATGTACTTCGCACACTGCCTCTGCGGCCTTGTAAACGGCGGCCTTTTCGCGATCGCCGTTCTGTTGCGCTAATTCGATCGTATGCTGCCAACGGATTCTCGCGTCTCGCATCCGTCCGGACCGCGCCAGGACCAGGGCCTGGTGGTGCGACATCCAGCCCTCTGCCTCCAGGTTTCCGCGAGCCCGATCGATTTCGCGTTTCATCCCCGCTTCGTCGCCGTCGAGAAACGCGAGATAGTATCGGTTAACCAGAAAATAGGGGGTCTCCAATTTGCGCTCGGCGGCTCGCTGCAATCCAGCCGCAGCCTCTGCGAACCGTCCAAGCGAAATATTGTGGACAGTATGAGAACCATAGCCAAACGGGAGGTCGGGATTTAACCGAATCGATTCCTGGGACGCTTGAATTCCCCTCTCATACTGGCCAGTCCCCTGCGTGCCCCATCCGCCCAAAACCGCCCAGGCTTGCCAATCATCAGGATAGGCTTGCACCCATGACTCGATAGTCCCCAATTCCTTCTGCAAATTTCCGGTTACCTGCCGGTCGTAGAGAAAGAGGATAAAGAGCCTCTCCCGGTCACTGACGCGGTCCCGCAGCGCATAGGCTTTGCGGACGTGCTCCGCGCCGCCATCGGTTTGTCCCATGTTCCAGTAAAAAAAACCTAAGTCGGCGTGCGCCATGGCGAACTGAGGATCGAGGTCGATAGCACGCTGGAGATGGGGGATTGCGGCGGAGAAACCACGAGCGAATAGGGCGGTCCGTGCGACGCTATACGCCTTCAAAGCCTCCAGCGAGGGCGTGGTTGCCTGCTCGAGGGGCGTCGAGTGTTCCCGGATAGTTGCAAGCGATTCGCCCAGCCGCGCCCTGATTTGAATTGCAATCCGAGTGAGCGCATTCAGGACCTCTTCTTTCCTTTCCGCCTGCGCCTGTTCCTGGCCCAGGATGTCTCCGGTGCCGCAGTTTCTGGCCCGTAACCACAAGACATATTGACTTCCGAGGCTTGCAATCGAGCCTTCCAGCACAGCCGTGCCGCCGGTGCGCTCGCAGATCTCCTGCGCCACCTCAGGAGTAAGCCGCGTCTCGGGCGGCCGGTTCATAAAACGTAAGACCTGCTGGACCTGTTGATCCGAGACGAGAGTCAAAAACGGGGACTGCTCGAGTTGGATGGATAAACCCTGGCGAAGGATTCCATCGAACATCGGATCGGCGGTCTTGTTCTCGAATTCGCCCAGCACAATCTTGGTCTTTTGGGTAAGTTTTGGAGCCCGGTGAGTGGAAGAGTGTGCCGTGGCGTACAATCCACGTTTCCCCCTGGGAATCGCCGCCAGCTCCCGCTGTAACTCGGCAGCGGATTGCCAGCGCCGCCCGGGATCTTCTTCCAGACACCGGCTTACGATTGTTTCCAGCTTGCGCGCGCGAATGCGTCGCCGCTGGACGGTGACTCGCTCGCCCGTCAGCATTTCGCAGAAGACCCAGCCGAATGCGTAGATATCGGTGCGCGCATCCGCCGGTCTGCCTTCCCGCTGCTCCGGCGCCATATAGGCAGGCGTTCCCATCACCATTCGTTCGCCGGTAAGTGTTTGGTCTCCTTCCAGTCTCGCCAGTCCGAAATCCAGGACCTTCGCCCCGGACCTGGTGAGCATAACGTTGCCGGGCTTCAGATCGCGGTGGATGAGGCCCTTCTCGTGTGCTGCCTCCAACGCGGCGGCGATCTGCTGCGCGTAACGGATTGCCTCTTCTACGGGCAGCGGGCCTCCTTTCAGGCGGGCCGCGATCGTCTCCCCCTCGACCAGCTCCATTACCAGGTAGTTGGGCCCGATGTCGTGAAGGATACAGATGTTGGGGTGGTTCAGGGACGAAATCGACCGGGCCTCGCGCTCGAACCGGGCGTTGAACTGCTCGCGCGTGGTTTTAATGGCGACGGCACGGCCTAATCGCGTGTCGATGGCCCGAAAGACCTCTCCCATGCCGCCCTCGCCGAGCTTGCTTTCGATACGGTAGGGTCCCAGGCACGTGCCCGAAGCCAATGCGGTGAGAGTCGAATCCTCTAGCAGGTGTGGAGCATTTCGGATTGCAGGCCGATTGAGAAACTCGCCGCCTGCCGGTTCTATCAGAAGAGATTCCACTTCGCGGCGCAAATCGGGATCCGCCCGCGCCAGCAGCGCCGCTCGCGCATCAGCAGTGCCCTCGCGAGCCGCATGGTATAGCTCTTCGATCTGCCGGAAACGCTCCGGAGTCATATCAGAGTCCCGATTGTTCTCCCATTGTATGGCTTAACTCACGCAGCAGCCATGCCCTGGCGAAGTCCCAATCGCGTCTAACGGTGCGCGGCGAAATTTTTAAGGCGGCAACGATCTCCTCCTCGGTCAAGCCACCGAAATAACGCAGTTCGACCACTTTGGCTTGGCGAGGCGCTACCTGAGAGAACGCTGTCAGGGCGTCGTCGAGAGCGAGGATGGATCGATCGGGCGACGGCGACAGGATGGCGGATTCATCCAGATTCACTTTGGACGGTGCTCCGCCGTGCCTCCGCGAACCGCGCGCGCGCGCGGCGTCCACCAGGATGCGCCGCATCATCTGGGCCGCGATGGCAAAGAACTGCGCGCGCGCCCGCCATTCGACGTTGGTCACGTCAACCATGCGGAGGAAGACCTCATGAACTAACGCGGTGGCCTGGAGGGTGTTGCCCTGGGCTTCGTTCTTCATGTAACGGCGGGCCATGAGACGCATTTCGGGATAAACGTGCTCCGCCAGACGGCCCAGGGCTGCCTCGTCACCGCCTCCCCAGGCTTTCAACAGATTCGTGATTTCTCGAGAGTGTGCGTCGATGGGTTGCCCGTCTCCCGGTGGGCTTCAAAAATATGCAAAACCCGTGGCCGCTTTTGGCGGATCACTTCCGCCTGTACCGGTAGAAGGAGAACAAAGCGTCACCATGACCTCCTTCAGAAAGCAGGAGACACACATGAAACACATAACAACTATAGCGCTGATGCTCACACTCGGCGTCACATGCGTTTACGCACAAGGGCATTCCGTAAAGATGAAATTCTCGGGAACTTCCGCTGCCAGCACCATCGATCTCCAACAACCCGATCCAAGTAATCTCCAACAACCCGCTACAAATAACGACGAAGACAATTTCGCCGGGAATGGTACCCTGGGCCCATTCACCTTTCGTAATGTACGAGCGATCGCAACTTATCCAACGACGTCCAGCACTTGCTCGGGCGCAAATCAATTCTACTTCCAGGATCTGGCGGGCGCGGGTGTATTTCGCTTCGAGGACGGCAGTCTGTTGTATGTACGTCTCACGCAGGGAAGCGATTGCATAGATCTCACGGCTCTGGAGGCCCACTGCACTCTGACTCTTGAGGTCACGGGGGGAACCGGCCGTTTCAGGAATGCGTCCGGCACCCTTACGTTTACCGAGACGGCGGTGCCCGTGTTGGCCGACGCCAAAAACAATCCCGTCTTCTTTGCCGCTACCGGGGAGTTTACGGGAACAGTCTCCGGAGTAGCCAGAGAGGCGGACCGCCAGGAGGAGCGGCAATAGGAAGACATATTCTCTTGCTCGTTGCGCTCCTAAGTACACTCACAGACGCAGTGCAGCGGTGGCCAGGCTGGTGAGCGGCGCCACAAGACATCGGGCCAGTAGACTGTCGAGGGAAGGGACGATCGCTGGCCTGGCGATCGCCCCACTCGTGATTGGATTGAAGCATGAACCTCGCCGCATGATCGAGTACAGTATGCTTCCCAGCTTTCTGCATCAGAGCCTATGTCTTGATTGCCGATTTACGCGCCACCTGCCGCTATTTTCATGCCACCATCCGCGATTTGCCGGAAGCCTGAATCCACGGTGGCTTGCATCGCCCCGCCACTCAGCCCACCTAGACAATAGCGATATCCTCTTTCTTCGTCTCTCTGGCTTCTGTGAGATAGCGGCCCGACTTAAGTTGCCAGCTTTTCGATTGCTGTTTGGAATCGACCAGCAACGACCTTCGCGATGACTTCCGGTTCTGCACCTGGCGGCCAGTCTGGTACGAACACCCATTGCAATTCTTCTAACAGCGGACATGGGTAGTTTGGTGATTCGCGTCGCTCCTGCTCCTCGAACCAAATTCTTCGCACGAGATCCATTTGACGATGAAACTTGTCAGGGGGAGTGTATTCCAGATGCGCACGGTCGAGAAACCAGAGCATGGCAGCCATTGAAGCATCGTTTGCTTCCAGATTGGGTTGAAGCATGCGCAGCAGCGTGAGCAGGGTATTCATGGTGTGTTTCCCTGCCCAACACAATATCAGGCGGCTCTCCGTTTGCCTTAACCTTCCATTCAAAGAAGGCGTCTTCAGGGACAAGGCTTGGGGTCGGTGATGTAGAGGGAGGTGCCATCAATTCCGTACTGATTAACTTTCGGACTAGGCCCAAGGCGATTGTAAATCTTGGGTCCCCACAGCAGTGCAGCTTTGACGTAGGCGTCCTACCCAATCGCGGTGTCTAACCAGATGCTGCGCGTGAGAGTGAGCGTACTATTCCGGCGGTGCGACTTTGGGTCATGAACCCAATGGTCAGACGAGTTTGAAGTTACTCAAAACCCCGGTTTTCGCTAATTCACCTTTCATGGGAACATGGAACGAGTATCTCGATATGAATGACAGTCCTGATGTTGAAGTTTGGGCCACAGCCATATCCACAAACAGTACAAACGGCAGACAAATCATCTTCCGTTATGCCAAGGAGTTGAGACTGTCCTTCGATCGGTCTGTGCAGCCTGACCGGATCATCATCGTATGGAAGTACGTCTCGGAGAACGGCCAACCCAATCCAGACGAGCACAGCGATATGAACCAGTTGGAAGACGTCTTGGAGAGGGTCCTCCAGGGAAGCCAGCTCGCGACCTTGGCTCTCGTGTCAACGGGCGAGAATCTGCGTGAGTGGACCTACTACGCACAGTCTGAAGATGTATTCATCGAACGGCTCAATCTGGCCCTTGAAGACATGCCTCCATTTCCGATTGATATTTATACGGCCCATGATCCAACTTGGAGTATGTATATGTGGTTCAGAAGTGATAATCCGAAGACCTAAGCTAGGCACAGTTCCTAGAGAGTCCGGGATCTCGGTAACTTGCCGACAGAATGGACGTCGAGCAGCGAACTTGATCAAAACCCGTTTTTCAGGAGGTTAATTGACGAGCTTACTTCCGTCGCTATAGCTGCTGTCGAATAGCGCGGAGCGCAGTCATTTAGCACACAGGCCCTGCGGTTTCCAATCGGAAGGCCGGCCGGCCGGCTGCGAAGAATCATGGATCACTAAGACCAGCGACTTTCGCACAGCGGTGCCTGTGATAGTCAGTTCCATTGGGACATTCGGCGGCGCTGTCGCCGTGCCTCCGGCCGTCGCTCTGATCGCACCTGCTGGAGTTTCCAGACATTGTTCGCCCGAGATCATGTACCAGCCTTCTGGTCCGGGGTGCACGTGGACTATGGACCGGTCGTTGGGCCGCATCACGGCGTAGCCAAGAACCACGGCGTACAACTCCGCTTTGGGAAGCTCCATCGGTCCTACTATGGCGACCGCTTGCCCACCCTCCAGAGCGAGGTCGCGCGGTCCAAATTCTGAGAGCCATACTCGGCCATCTTCTTCGACTACGATTCCCGTTGGACTCTTGGCCGCGTCTGCAGCAGCGCGATTCGGAAACGTTCGTACATGCCAATATACGGCCGGCTCTGAGAACCGCAATCCACTTTCGGTGGCTAGACTAAAGCAGCCGAATTCTGGTCTCTTCTGCCCTGGGGGGATGTTCACACACCCCTGTACGAGAAGGTGTTCGTGTGTTGTAGGACTGGAGTCTTGAGCGTGCAGAGCTGTACTGTTCGTGCACGTTTGTAGAATCGAAACGCCGGAAACGAAAATACATGCCGCAATTACCGCGCGTATCGCCTTCATCTCCCGAACCCCCTGTACATAGAAGCATTTTTGGTCATGCTGGATGATACGCCGATCATCATTGCCCAAATTTCCAGAAGTTGTGCATTCCATAGAGTCGGCTTCTAGCCTGTTGCGGATGGACAATGGAAAACTGGAAGTAATCCGTAGTGCTCGAAAATCCAGGTTTTCAGTAAGTTCCTTTGGGGAGACACGTGCTCTCGGTTAACGAGATCGCCAAAAGTCGATGGCAAGCAAGACGAGGTAGAGGAGCACACCTAAGCTGCCGCCAACCGAGAAAAACCAACCAACGATCCTGCACCAAGTGACACCAAATCTGTGACCAAACGCAGGCTCAGTTCCGAAGGTGAAGAAGCGTAAGGTGCGCGTGGGATTGTGAGCCATGAACCACCCCAGCCCTGCGATAAAAACGGCAAAGACGAGCATCGAAAAATGTGCGATAGCGGCCTGCATGTTCCAGAGTTTAGATCATGCCCTGTGAGGGCCTAAGCCTCCCTTACCACATCCTTCGCCTTCTTATCCACGAGCCCGACAAAGCTGCTCCGGCGTAAGTGCCCGTCTCCCGTCCATTCCGTATACTCAAAATCGCCAACGAGGAGCGGCTTAAGCCAAACACAATCCTTCATCTTGGCTGCCGTTAGACCGGCACCCCATCTGCCTTCCTTCGCTTGAGGAAGATTAGTAAATGGACATTCCTTAACCTCGAGCGGCTTCATTCTCTTTAGCAAATCCGCTCGCGACACAGGGGTAAAGCCGTTGCGGCTTCGTGAGGCATAGATCAACTTGCCCTGGTCGTAATAACCGAAGACCACCGCATCAAAGGTTGAGCCGCCGATGGTGTATCCGCCAATGACAAACGATTGGGTTTTCTCAACCGGCATCTTCCGCCATGCGCCGGAGCGGCGGCCGGGCTCATACTTGCTCTCGCGGCGCTTTGCCACTAGTCCCTCAAGGCCATGTTCTCTCACCGCCCTGATGAGGTCTTCCATCCTTCCTTCAATCGGCTCCATATGGTTGCTGCAGCTTCGGGACGATTTGTTGTTCGAGGATGGCCTTTCGTTCATCGAGCGGCTTGTTGAGCAGGCTCTCTCCCTTGAACATCAGGAGATCGAAGACGAAATAAACCAGCGGTCCCCGAGCGGATTGGTAATTCTGGAGGAGATTGAAGGACGGTCTTCCTTGTTCGTCGAGTGCCGCCACTTCCCCATCAACTAGCGTTTCATCGGGCAGACCGCCGAAAGCCTTGGCTATTGACGGGAATTTGCGTGTGAAGTCGTTATCCCTCCTCGAGCGGAACAGAATGCTATTTCCTGAACGACCCGCAATGGCCCGGTAGCCACCAACCTTGACCTCATGCAGCCACGCAGCTCCTTCTGGCAGCTTGTCTATTTGTAAGAGCAGCATGGGCTCGATGAAGCGGATGATCGACATTCGATCAGTTTAGCGATCGCGACGCAGACCCGGAACTCTATCTCCGTCATGTGCTCGAAGGCATCACCACCCCCCGCAGACCTCGCGGATCCCATCGCCGCCTCTTTCGCGTTGAATTTTTTCGCGCTGTTCCCGAAAAGCGCGCCGGGCAGATGCTCCTCCAAGTAATTGATTCTGCGATTGTGCAGAGTTTTGGCGAGGCACAGACTCATTCTGCTGAATGTGGTGACAGCACGCGATTTCGACTACCAGCTCGCGAGAGCGGACGGCAGAAGGGTCACGGCGGTTTCGGTTGACAGGAGGGGCGACACTCTTGTGCCCGGGTGGACGCCGGAGGGGGACGTCATAGCAATGCACGACCTGCTGCGATCGGAGTTGTGGCGATTCAGCCAGGTGGCGAGAAAATAAATGAATGAGCCAACGGTCTCAGCGGAATCGACCAATGACCCGATTCTAGTAGATATGTAACACATCGCGACCAAGGGCGCCTCATGACGTGTATCAGGCCATGCCGAAAGACCCGGTCATTCTCGGCGGTGTCATTCTCACCATGCTTTGCGTAGGTCTCGTAGCCGCCTTGGTTCCCGCACCAGTGCCCTCGCTGTCGACCCGATGATGCTGCTGCGCGAAGAATGAGTTGAAGCAAAACAACTCACAGTCGACAAGTGAGCACTTGCCAATGCACATCGACACGATGATTAGCCCTCAGACGTCTTATCGGAAGTGATCTCGCTCAGTTGTAGTGGAAACACAATCCTCTAACACCGAACAGCACGTCGCCAGACGCCTTGCAGCATCGCCGGAACCCAAAGGTTTGCCGGACATTGGCTCCAGATGTCGTCCATAAAGACAAGGGAACGGCCTTCGGCGCGTTGACTGGCTTCTCCGATCGCTAACACAAATAACGAATCTCGGGAGAACTGGCAGCCATTGAGTTGTCCTGCGGCCGTGGCTTGCCGATAAAGACTGACTGGTGCGAACAAACATTGTTCGGCAGCCGTTTGCGCCGTCAAACTTGATCGAAGGCCGAGATCGGCATAAAGAACTCGCATATGGCGAAGGCTCTTGACGATGTTATGTGCCGCAATGCCGATAGCATTCATCGCGGAAAGGTCATCGTTCACCATGCCGGCGAGGAGACGTTTTGCGCGCCGGACTTTGCCGATGACAAACCACCACAGCATCTTTGGTAGGTTCTTTGATCGCGGGGCTGCTACTAGAGTCAGAGCCGCGGCCCAGCTTTCTGGAGTCGCGACGAAATCACTGGAAAACAACTGACCCAAGAGCTGTTGCACCATGATGCCTGGCCCGGCGTCAGAGTCACCGTCACGGACCCAGTTGGCTAGAGATTCGAGTTCGTCAGGGCCCGCCTGGATGGCAGATGCTTTCTCGCTGAGCGCAGTCCACAATTCTTTCTGCCCCTTCGCGCGCTGTGCATCGTCCCGTGGCATCATTGTTGGCAAGCGCCGTCCACCAAACGAAAGCACCATCAGGGATCGTTTGAGAAGAAACCGGTTGATTGGACATCCACCCGCGTCAAACCTTCGGTCTAGGCGCGGGTCGCTGGCGAGGGCCTTGATCTCACTCGGGTCGTCGACCTCCAACACATCCATCAGTCCTGGAATTGTCTGTCGTTTCATCGAATACATCCGTAGTCATTCTACCTATGGCGAGCGTGCTCTTTATGATCTGCGAACATTCGTGTGTCGACCGCTACCGTTTTCGATAGTGATCGCGGCTTGTTCGATAATGTCATCGCTCAGCTCATCAGCAAACACAGAGGGCGAAAGTAACCTCTTCCGTGCCTACATCAGCATCGTAGAATGCTCGTCGTGCATCTTTATGTCATGCATCCCGCTGATGTTACCCAATACTTCGAGCTGCTGTTTCTCGGCCTACTGGCTGGCTTCGAAGTAGCGGTGCACTACGGAATCGGAACGCCTCCATCGGCTCTCCCTGAAGCCTCTCAAATCGTGGTCCGGCAAGCGATGGTCAGACGGTTGCGCATTCTGGCTCCAATTCTTTTTCTTCCATCGTTTCTATTGGCCGTGCTGATCACGATCCAATATGGACGGTCGGCGGGACGGTTGCGGTACACAGTCATCGGTATGCTGCTCGTCTGGATCGGCATTCGAATCGTACGCACCGTTCCAGTGAACAGCGCGACCCTCGAATGGAAGCCCAACGCGCCACCAGCAGGCTGGCGAGCGCTGGTTGAAAGAACTGAGCGATTTCATGTAATCGCTGCGTGGGCAGCGATCGTCGCCTTCCTGTGTTCTATCGCTTCAACGTTCTGACTTTTGTGACCACAGGCGTGTTTGTAACGACCTTGAGCAAATGCCGGTCCTGGGCGATGACGACCCGGTCTTCCTATCAGATCCCCGGCAGATGCAGGTTAGGAATGTTGATTTCGCGAATCAGCGCGCTGATGCAGTTCATCAGATCGGATAAGCCGAATGCGCGCTTTAGAATGTATCGACTTGCTGCGGCTCGTGAATTCAGCTGAAGGATGATCCGGAAGTTCAATATGAAGGCCATTGACGGAAAGGAGATCGCCATCGTAGGCGGAGGACCAGGCGGGCTCACGCTGGCACGACTGCTACAGCAAAGCGGTGCGCAGGTGTCAGTGTACGAGCGTGACCAGAGCCGCAGTGCGCGAATCCAGGGCAGCGCATTGGACCTCCACGAAAACTCTGGACTGGCGGCGCTGGGCGCCGCTGGGCTGATGGAAGCATTTTGGGCCAACCATCGACCAGATCTCGATAGCCTTCGCCTTACCGATGCCAATGGAAGGGTTCTTCACGAGCATCTCCGCCGGATGACGGGTCCGGGCCAACGTCCAGAGATCGAACGGGGTCCGTTGCGCGACCTTCTGCTCGACTCGCTTCGACCCGGCACCGTGCTGTGGGATTGCAAGCTGGAGTCCTCAGAGTTTCAGGGCGAGCAGGTCTTATTACATTTTTCGAATGGACAGACCTCAGTGGCTGATATCGCCATTGGCTGCGACGGTGCAAACTCTCGCTTGCGTGAGCTGGTCACTCCTATTCGGCCGCAGTATGTCGGAGTTTCGCTCGTAGAGGGCCTCGTTCCTGCGGCAAAGCATGCAATACCTGAGTTGTGGGACCTTCTTGGAGGCTCGGCGCTGATCGCTCTGGGAGGCGAACGGACGATCGGCATGGGAACGAAGCCAGACGGGAGTGTGCTGCTGTACGCAGGATTGAAGATTGATGATCCCGCCGCCAGGCAGCGGCTTGAAGAAGCAACCGGTCCGGACGAGCGAGTGAGATGGTTCCACGCCAACTTCAAAGGGTGGAGTCGCCTATGGGAACCGCTCTTCAGGGAGGCCGTCTCGATGGTCTGGCGTCCGCTCCTTGTTTGTCCCACGGATCAGCATTGGAAGCCGAAGCCAAACGTTACGCTGATCGGGGATGCAGCGCACGTCATGCCGCCCTACGCAGGCGAAGGCGTGAACATGGCGATGCTCGATGCTCTGGTCCTGTCAAAGTTTCTCCTCAGCGAAGACACGCCCGGTAATGCAATCGCCGTGTACGAGGCGGAGATGTTCTCCCGCACGCGATCCATGACGGCGGACACAATGGTGAACACGGAGATGTTCTATGCGCCGGATGCCTGCGAGTGCGTTGTTGCCCTGTTCCGCACCTTCGTTGGAGAGGAGGTCGTTCCGCCAGCCGGCGAGGCTAATGCCGGGTCCTAAGAAGTCGGCATAGCGGACACTTCACTTGCTAAAAACACCGGACATGTCATGTGCTAACGACAGTCACCCAACCAGACATGATATGTAGTGACCGGTCAAGAGGCGCAGGTCGTCTTTTTCGATCGAGGACAGGATCAGCCGCAGCCGAGGCAGGTATAGGCGACGATTGATCAAGCTGATATTCGCGGGTCGGAACCGCATAATCATGATCCGTCGGGAGCTGCCTCAGACTTCGAACGCGAGTCCGGCTGAGCCTGTCGCAAATGTCCGCCGAGGATTCTCCTTCGTGCTTGCTCCGGCTGCGGCTGAGCCTGCCCTCGAATTGGATAGCGTGGTTCATTGGTTGGTCGGTCTTTGTTTTTTCCTTATTTGGAAAGTTTTTGCTTTTGTTCTTTCGGTTCCCATCATGCCGCCAGTTGTTGCTTGCCGGCTGCTTCGGCCTTGATTCCGATGGCCCAGATGAAGCCCAGCAGCTCGCGTGCGACTGCCGTCATGGTCTTCCTCTGATCCTTGCCTGCCATGGTCAGCTTCATGTAACGCTTGTGCAGGCGGTTCTGTGCCTTCCAGGCTATTTCGGTGATCTCCGCCGGAACCCCGTGTTGTCGTTTGCGCAGCTTGGCCCCCACGCGGGGAAGATGTCGATAGGACCAGGCCGATTCCACCACGATCCGTCGGAGATGCGCGTTGCCGGCCTTGGTAATGCCGCCTCTTCGAATGCGCTTGCCACTGGAGTCCTCGCTCGGAAATACTCCGCAATAACCCATCAGCTTCCGTGCACTCTCGAAGCGGGAGGAGATGTTGCCCAGTTCGGCGGCGATGGTGACGGCCGAGATATGCGCCACACCGCGCAGAGCCTGCAGACCCCGAATTACGTCCTGCATCGGCTGTGGGGCCAGCTTCACCACCTCGAGGATGGCCTCTTCCAATCGCTTAACCCGCGCGCTCATGTGTTGAACCTCGTTCAGACAATCCACGAGCGTGGCTTGTTGCGCCGGCTGCGTGTAACCCACCTGCTGCAGCCAGGCCAGGTAACGTTCTGTCCACGCCTTCAGTCCCAGAGGCGGACGCCGACCCGTACGAAGCAGAAACTTGGTTAACCGATGCCGTGCCCGCAGCTGATCCTGCTTGGCCGCCTCTCGTTGTCGAACAAGGTCGCGCAACGCCTCGGAATCTTCATCGGGAACCCACACGGCAGTCAGATCTCCGGAACGGTGGCTGCGGGCCAGCTTGATCGCGTCCCGCCGGTCTGTCTTCACTCGGTCCCCGGGCTTTTTCGGTACCAGGCTCGGTGCCACCACCATGCACTGCACACCCAACTGCGCCAGTTGCCAGTACAGCACGAAGCCTGTCGGACCCGCTTCATAGCAGGCGCGCAGTTGCTCCACCAGACCCAGCTTCCGGATAAATTTTCGGATCGAGTCTTCGCGGTTGGCAATCGTGCCCAGGCTGCGTACCTCACCATCCGGTTCCACTATCGCTGCAGTAATCGTCTCGGCGTGGACATCCAAACCCAAAAATCGTAACTTCTCTCTCATGACCGGCTCCTCCGTATGTGGCTCTGGACTGCGTTCATCAAACAAACTCAGCCTAACCCACGACCCGCGCAGCGGGC
>Ga0206959_10017_pt1 | contig 49616 bp, 38 predicted proteins | sample Alteio_BWOrgHeat_31_FD_152971 | JGI IMG/M metagenome (GOLD analysis project Ga0206959, IMG submission 152971) | Enriched cells from forest soil in Barre Woods Harvard Forest LTER site, Petersham, Massachusetts, United States -... | ecosystem: Environmental > Terrestrial > Soil > Temperate forest >...
TTGCCCTGGAGCAGATTGCCTCGCTCAGCGGTTACAAAGGAACCATCGATATTCTGACGCCGCGCACACTCGCGGCGCGCGGAGCATAGGAGCTCACATGGAACCCGAAGCCCGGATTCTGTCCCAGAACGCGTTACGTGGAGTTTCAATCGGGATTTCAGTTTCCCAGAGCGCCGACTTGGCGCGTCTGGGGCTGACAGAGGGCCATCTTCGCTTGACGCTAGGGGAAATTGCGCGAAGCATGCTCGTGCTCGGAGGTGGGATCGCCTATGGAGGGCATCTAGACCCTGGCGGATTTACAGTCTTCCTCCTCTCCGAACTGAAACGCTACGGCCGCAAGGACCGTCCATTTCGGATGTATCTGCCTTGGGCGGAACATCGACGAGTGCCGCTCTCGCGACTCGCCGATTTGTCGAAGGATCTAGGGTTGTACGCAAGCGTGGTTTGTCTCGATCCCGAAGGCAAGCCAGTTGATCCCGCGCTCGGGAGGACGGAAGCGCCTGCTGTAGAGGTTGACCGCGTGGCCATAGCCCGTTCCTTGACCGCGATGCGCATCCATATGGGAAATGTCACGCAAGGGAGGGTTTTGATCGGCGGAAAGCGGCACGGCTTTCAGGGAGTGCTGCCAGGCCTCATAGAGGAAGCCCTGCTGTCTTTCGAGAAGGGTTGGCCGGTCTACCTCGCCGGTGGCTTTGGAGGCGTGACACTTGATATCCTCCGCGCATTGAACGAGGAAGATGCAGCATGGCTTCCCGAAACACGAGATTCTCCTCCACCAGATAGTAGATGGTTGGCGGGAATCGAATCCCTTAAAAGGCTGTCGTCCGATTCAAAATGGGGGGGATGCAATAACGGGTTGACTGACCAAGAGAACCGTCGGCTTGCCGCTACGCACCGGCCTAGCGATGTGGCTGCCCTCGTCAGCATGGGACTTGGTAGGTTGGCCGCTGAAGGACGGTTTAGAAATCAAGGAACGTGAGTTAAGCGTCACCGCCCCGAATAAAGATGTCGTGAACGTAAAAATATCTATGAGATGCGGAAAGCTATTGGGTCTTTGGTGGCAGTGGGTCAAGCAGGCTCTTTCCCATCTCGAGAAACCATTGGTCGATCTCGACCGATTTCGAATTCGCGCAGTTACCGATGATGGATTCGAGGAACAGCTTGTCACCTATATGTTCCCCGAGACTACGGTAGGCCTCGAATTGGGCTTCGCTGAAAAATTGATTTGTGGTGGAGTCATGAGGGAAGACTGGGTCGTCTGTACGGAATCGACGAATGAATTCTCCTTCATTGCCAGTCAGTGAAAGCTTCAAATAAAGGAGATAACCTATTTGTTCTTCCGAGCCTCTTCCATCGATCGGATAGTGGATCCGGCAAAAGCGGAAGTGAGAACGGCTCAGCCCACGTTGGTTCAGGCGAAGGTCGTCAAGATTTATGTCGATACGGATGCCAAGGTCGATGGCGGCAAGCCGTTGCAGGGTTGTCAGAGCGCTAAAGGTCATGCCCTGATCTTCCTCGCCGTCGATCGCAATGATGTATTTGCAACGGCGGCGCAGCAGCTCATACACCCCAAGATTTTCGATGTGGCCTCCGTCAGTCAAATTTAGCCAAGGCCCCTGTTCGTTCATTGTGCCGAGCATTTCCTTCACGAGGCAACTCAAGCCTGGAGAGCCGCGGAATAGCATCTTCGTCTTCTTTGGATGACGCGTCCAGTACCCGAGTCGTATATTGAGTAACGCCAGCCAGAAGCTGAGCGTTTTTTTTGTCCCCAATCCCATTTGGGGCGCTGCCGCTGCTCCCGATACAGCCATGGCAGTTCCCAAATCCAGATGCGGATCGACTTCCTCCCATGATTGCGTTGGGTAATATCCGACGAGTGGACTACCGGAGAAGGCGGGGGAGAATACAAAAAAATCCGTTAGTCTGCCCTGCATACTTATGTTCTTTGAGCCCGGTACATTGAGCGCACAGTTTATCAAGTGATAAGGACCTTTGTGGCGTACTTGTCCCAACTCTGACAGACGAATCGACACCCCTTGCTCAAATGGCTCTTGTTGAGATGGATTTGCGCGCGGTTGTATAAGAAAGGCGTCCGCCAGTCTATCCCGATAGTGGCGATGGGGCGAAGTGAAGTTGATGTCGAGGACAAAGAAAAAAATCAACGAGCCGACGATCAAGATGGCCCACAACAGATAAGACATTTGCACCTGCCCAATATAGGGAAAGATCATGGTTGGGCGTGCGGCGAATTCGTAGAGACTGAAATAGAGACCAAAGAAGAATAGCGGAGTAGCGATGCCGGAAAGCACGATCAGCACCGTTCCTGCGTGCTTGAGTAACCTCCCAAAGAATCCTGTCAGGGCCGATGTCACAATCGGGATTGCGGCGAGAGTAGTTAACCACTTAACTACGGTCTGCGACGGCCAGAGTACATGGTGAAGGATCATGCTGTGATACCACGTGTGAGCGTTTCCAAGACCGAGCCAACAAAGCAGCAGGATCAGGACGACGGACGGAATTGCAACGAAAGAATCGGCATAGCGGCGCCAGCCGCTTCGGGCGCGCATGGTTAGAAGTGCCGCAAGCGAGCCGACGGCGAGCATCACGACCGAAAAGACCGTGAGTTTGTGAGACAGGTAGTCGGTAAAAGAAATTGAGCGCAGCCAGCGCTCGATCGAAACTATGAGAATCACCACAAAGACCACCGAGAACCCATTGATTGCCATCCCATAGAGCTGGGCGAACATCATCTTCAGTCGCTGCCAAAGGGAACCGGTTATGAGATATTTGCAGAAGTGCCGGATATGCCTCAGGGCCTCGGCTTCTCCATCTTGCCGTTGGAACGGAAGCTCATTGGAGCTAAGTCCGACCGATTTGCCAGGTGCTGACTCAAGAAATGCGCTCAGGAATGACCCTAAGTAGCCGCCGCCAGAGACGGTGGATAGGTAGTCGATTTGGGGTAGGATATTTCGTTCGGCCAGCGAAACGAGTACGCCAAGAGCGAAAGTCGCCGACCGAATTCCACCTCCAGACAATGCCAGCGCTACGGCATTCGGGCCTTCGGGAATTTCGTAATGTGCTCTACGCGCCAGAATCGAATCCCGTTCACTCCTATTGATCTTGGCTGCTGTTTCAGAAGCTAATCCGCCATGTTGAACCGAGATGCCCCAAGCAACACTCTCTCGCATCTCTTTTTCGATCTCGCTCTCATGTCCAGGGGGGATGATCCGGGCTGGCGGAGGCGCGGTATCCCGAATATGCAACAAAAGATGATCGAAACTGCGAAGGATAGGCTGAAGCTTTCCCAACTGCGCTCGGAACACGTCGGTCGAATCAAGAGCAGTGAGGGCGCCTCGCTGGCTCTCCCTATGCCATCTGGCTGTGAACGGACGCACATGCGTATTCAGGACTTCCCAGGCCAATGCGTTGAAATGCCGACCTTCGGGAAAGCGGTCACAAATATCACGTGTCTTTTGGAATAACACAAACAAACTATCGAGGGCGGCCTGCTCGGTTCCATCCTGATAGCCAAGCTTCTGCGTAGCTATGCGCGATACGATCTGAGTATGTAGCAGCGCCGCCGCGCCGCGGTCGTCGTTTCCAGGATTCCAAGGTTCATTGGACCACTGCTCTACAAAAGAAGGGCTGAGCATGCCTTCGCCAGTTCCCTCGAGTTGGGCCAAAAATTCGCTCCAGATCATCGGTCAGTCCGCCCTTTGACGTGAATTCCTTTTAGGAAGAGTACGACAATTTACTCGGTACGGCGCGTGTCGGTAATGAGACAGGCGCATTGAACCTATAGATGGAAACCCTTCGACTGTGTTGATGTGTGATTATCCGCAACCGATAGACCGTGTATTCGAGAGCTAAGGTCGGTTATTAATTACATTGAAGGCCTGCACTCGGCGACAGCAGTCGAACGTACCAACAGGGTGCTTCTCCAGCGTTTACCGCACGACGATAGAGGGTTCGCGCACGGGAATCATCGCCGTCCTCTTCAGACGCATAGGCACGATCGAGCAGGCTTGCCTTGCCGTCCTTGTCGACCCAGTCCCAAAGTCCTTGGAAGGCAAACCAGGCGCCGAGATTGGGGCGACGGTCTTCTTCAAGCTTTTGGTGCCAGCTTAGTGTAAGCGGTCTTCGACCCAGATCCCAGAGCTGTAACGTCCGGTGCGGACCGCCGGTCAGGATTCGAGCGCAGTCGAGTGAAATCGCGGCGGCGATCACAGCGTCTCGAAACCCGAAATAGGAATAGCCTGCTAACGGGCGAAACTGCCGGAGCTCTCGATACGAATCCAAATCCCACAATTTCATCTCGTGATCCTCGGAGAGGGAGATGGCGCATCTAAAATCGGGACAGAATGCAAGGGCGATGATCTGTGCCTTGTGGCCGGATAGGTATGCGATAGGGGCGAGAGATTTCGCGTTCCATACGGTAACCATACCTTGCTTGTTCCCAGAGAGTGCCAATCGTGAGTCTCCCGAGACGACCAAAGTATCGGGTTCCTTTTGGGGTTGGGATTTTCCGAGCAATAAGCCCGAGCGGAGATCGCATTTGACCAGGCGTTTCGCGGAGTCGACGACCAATACCGATTGCCCATCGGAACTGAAAGACGCAGACAAAGGCCGGTCTGCTGCACAGCGACTAATTCGCTCCGACGTCGTTGAGTGCCACACATCCACCGAGCCAGCCACCGTGAGCAGGAGATCACCATGGCTGGCGAATGAGATGAAACGGACCGGCCCCTGTCCCACTTTAAGTGTCGGTTCGAATCGGAGATTGGCCATATTCCATCGAGTCACCCTTCCGTCCTCACCTCCGACCGCGAGAGTCGTACTCGTCTGATCGATAGCTAAGCTTAGGGCGGCGCCGGAATGTATATCGAACGAAGAAAGCGATTGTCCCGTCTTGGTTTCGCGCAGAATTATCTTTCCTGACTTGTCACCGGTCGCGGCAACGAATCCGTTCGGGGCAAGGGCAACCGTCTGAACCAAATTGCTTACGTTTGAAAGCGACCGCACCTCCTGAGGAGCCAAATTCCAAAGCATCGTGGATTTATCATGGGATGCGCTCAAAAGAACCTTTTCATCTCTGGAGAGATCAAGTGAAAAAATCGGTCCCCGGTGTGCCACAAGGCGAGCCATCTCGCCTCCTCCAGTAACATCCCAAATGCGGATTGTTTGATCGTCGCTCGAGGTAATAATTCGATCCCCATCCGAAGTGGCAACAATAGCTCTTACGGGGCCGTCGTGCCGGCTCGGCGGATGAACCTCAAGTCCAGTGTCGATATTGACAACCCGCACACTGCCATCCATACCACCGACAATCGCCCAATCATCTTGGGGATGAAATGCCACCGATAGGAGTGGCAAGGAGCCAAATTCATAGCTTCGGAGGAGCGTGCCACTCGCCGTGTCCCAGTACTTCAGTTGGCGATCGAAGCCCACGGATACTGCATGTGTTCCGTCAGGGGTCAAAGCCACATCCGGTGCTCGCCCCGCGTGTTTTTTTTGAAAGAGCATCAGCCTCTTCTGTTGTAAAAGGCTCCAGATTGCCAACTGCCCGCTCTGGTCGCTGATCAGGACACGGTCATTATTGGGAAAGAAGCGAACCCTCTCCGCTATCTCTGGCAGGTCGAGCGTTCCGATTGCCCGGTCGCCGCGTAAGTCCCAGATGTTGAGGGTCCGGCCAGATCCGGTAGTCACCGCGAAATGATCGTCAGGTGAGATCGCGATGATACGAATCCAATATTTGCCAATATCGAGGACACGAGGTGTTTCGGTGCCCAGATCCCAGAGAAGTAATTTGCCGTCACGCCCTCCGGTTAGCGCGCGGGCGCTGGCATGAAAGAATGCCGCCGCAAGCACAGCGTCTTGATGGGCATGGAGGGCGGCGATCGGCAGAGGCGAAAATCGATCAGCGTCCCAAAGACCATGCAGGGCCGTGGCGGGATAAAGTCCAAGTTTCGTATAGGTTTCGTACGACTCGGCATAGCGACGGCGTGCATCTTGCCACTTTCCTGCGGAAGCAAGCGCGTCGCCCTCCGATGCCTGACTCCCGGCCAGCCGCTCTTTCGCAGTCTCTTCTTGCTTCTGCGCATTGTCGCGTTGTGTTTCTGCGTCCTGCCGCGCATTGCGCTCGAGTTCTTTGGCCTGTCGTTCGTTGTCCGCGGCCCGCACTGCGTCATGACGTTTCGCATTGGCATAAAGCGATATTCCAGCGAGGACGATGGCGGCGCACACGAGAACTGCCATCCCAATTCGTGTGCGCCTCTGCTGAGCTCTTGAGCTTGCGGTCAGAAACAGGAGGGAAAGGTCGTCGAACGACGCGCTCTTGTCCGCCAGTGCCTGTGCCTCGCGCAACAAGTGCCCCCGAATGAGCAGGCTTCGATCGGTCCTGCCCGTCTGGTCCCAGCGTTCCGCCGACACGGCAACCGTAAGTGCCTGGACGGGTGGACCTGGACGGTCTCCCTGAACGGCCTGTAATAGAGGGAACAGACTCTCGTCGGAATCGTATCCATTAGTGAGGTCGACCCAATGTACCTTTGGCAGAAGATTATCGAGTTCGCCAATCTGGTCCTGATCTACGCCCGGAAGGAGAACTGGAATGACTCGATAGTCTGGATCGATCGCCTGCCTCTCCTTGGCCCAGGAAATCTCTTCACGCTGAAAAGGTCCAAATCCTGACGCCCCGACGAACACCAGACAGGACGAGCTGGAAACGAATCCACGCCGAATGTATTGTTCCCATGTGTCGCCTCCTGGTATCTCCCATGTATCGAGCCAAGTGCGGATCGCTCCTGAAGACAGCAGCGCAAGAGAAATCTGCTTGATCCCGTCCTTTTCGCGACTGTTATGGCAGAGGAAGACTCGCCCTTTTCGCGACATTAGCATCACCTGTATCTAGGCCGATCGCAATCCCGTGTACCTCACCGAGGAACCACTACAGGTCCGGTGATTGGCGAGGGAGTCCTGCCAGCATCCGCATCGAGGATTGCGTTCACTACAAGCGGATAGAGCGCAAATCGAAATTGGGGAACTGCTTCCCGCTCGACTTCGCTTGACCGGCGATTGCCTTCGGGAAATTCGTCGGAAGGTCCCACTTGAGAAAGATCGAATCGCACTTCGAATTGTTGAGGAACAATCCTGCTGACGATTGCCTGCTCCAGGTCTATAGCTTCGTGTCGTTGATAGAGACTCAGGGCACCCCCTCCCGTGCTCGGGATCGTATAAATCGGCGTGTCTCCACCTCCTTGAAACTTGATCAAGCCAAGTAATTCCAGGACATCATGCGAGCCCCCAATGCAGACGACCCGGTCGACGGAAATCTCGCGAAAATCGAATTCGCGCACTAGTTTGATGCAACCGATCTGAGCGTAATATCCAAGAACCACACGCATTTCTTCGTCAAAGTCGTCGCCGAAGATCACAACCGGCTCAGAGCTAAATCGACGCCCTTCCTGCCCCATTTCCTCCACTGGCAGCGATTCCCAATATTCACGCGCAACTTCGATTACGAGGGGTGTCAGCACCGGGTCGTTTTGCATCGCAAGGCGCCAGCCACGGAGGAAACTTCCGCGAGCGATGGCAATGGCCGCCTCCTCAATGCGAAGATCCAATTCATCCTCTGCCAGATCGAGGAAGCGCTCGTCCTGGAGAAGCACACTGTCATCGACAGTGTCGAGCGTCCCACCTAGAAGTAGAACCGTTTGCGAAAACTCAGTTTTCATTTCAACTCCGTCGCGGTAGAGCTTGCCAGGAGGTCGGACAGGCGTTTCATCTCGCTCTCATCAAAAAGCCCCGCCCTCAAATTCCCAGAAAGCCATCGCATGTTGATCTGTCGTTCTCCTCCAGCCAGGGTTCCGGGCGCCAGGACGGCGCGCTGCCACTTCTCTGGCGGGGCACTTGAGTTGTCGAGATCTCTAAAATCTTCAAGTTCTGCCATTCGCGGGTTGGTCCGGATAGAACAAACGGTTCTTGGATGCCAGGCAGCTACGACGTCTAGAGTTCCATCGCCGGTCAACCTGTGGTTTTTAAGACCACGGTCTATAAGAAAATTGCTGAGGGCTCTTTGCATCTGATAGTGCTTCCGAATAAGCCAGACCGAATGGAGATTCAAAACGCGACGGGTGATTTCTTGGATGCCCTCCACTGTGAGCCTCTTGGTGCCACTGTCGAAGTGGTTCGTTGGATCTAGAACAAACCGCCTTCGGCTGCTCAAAGAAGGAATGCGCGTTCCCCCTGGGAAGTGTAGCGCGAGACGCCCCAGTCGACTTCTTGTAGCGATTGCCACTTCTTGAGCCACCCAAGCGGATTTATAGACCAACGGTGTCTCCAAAACCAGAAGCATCGACTTATGGGCTAGCTCCTCGCGAATTCGGTCTGGAATAAAGGATCCTGCGCCGATTCGGACCCGATCGAGAAATACGTCGAATCCCGAGTAAGACAGTGCCTGAAACAAATCGTCAGCGTGCTCCTGTCCATCTTCCTGTCGATAACTGATGAAGATTCGGTAGTCGCGCGAGATGATCTCTGCTGCACCGAGAACCGCCGGGACCGCATCTGCTGCGTCAAGTGTCCATTCAAATATTTTGCGATTTCCAACGACTGGCGGGAGAACTGCGAGCATCGCAGATCGACCTGAGGGCGGACAAATCGGTACGATTCTGTAACGCGGGTCTTTTCCTGCGAGCGCGCTCCATCGAGCGACAGCACCGCTGAAATCTGTGAACGGGCCACCGTCGCCGACTAAGGCCAGCACACATCGGGAAGCAGTTTGATAGTGACCGCGACAGCCTGCAGGGCCGGGCCCGTCGCACGCCGAATTCTTCGCTGACGGAGATATCCGAAAGAGCGCGCTGGTTAGACCATCCGCCAATCGTCGGGCATGGCCAATTGCAGTCATCGAAGTACTGATGGGGATGACGGAGATCATCGCGGGTCGCGCAAACGGCAGGGACGTCCAGTTCTCGCAACGGAACTGGCCCCCCATCCCAAAAGGTCGATGCACGATCACCTGCGCGACGGCACCGGGGGCGTTCATTTGCGTGATTCTCCCTTCGCGCGATAAATCTTCTCACTTACGCTCAGTGCCACAGTAGTACACCGCAGAAGGCCCAAAAGGACATCGCCACAAGTCATTCTCTAAGCAGGGTAGAGCGGTTGTAACAAACAGTCAAAGACGGAACTCCTTAACCAGCAGATTTATCCGAGCTTAGATTAGGTCATCTATCCGTCGGCAAACTGCAATTTGCCATTTCTTGGAGGTGGCCCCCTCGTGCAATATATTCAGAACAGGCCAGACGCAAGAGCTTAGAGGGGCTAAGCGGGTACGTCCAAAGAAAACCCCTGTTATCAAGCATAGTCACATTATCAGCTTGGTCGACGCGAACCGAGATCGCCGTGACTTCTGGCTCTGGGAGTGAGGCGAGTTCGTCACCCCTGGTGCTCCAAATCGATGTCCTCTCACGTCCTACGATTGCTAGAACATCGCCGTCGGCATTGAAGGACAGCGAGTAGACTCTTTCTGACCTTCCTCCTATCGTAATTATCGATTGGTCGTGACAAGGCGATTTCACGAGCGACACAAATCCGCTGCTTTCAGCAATCGCTATGATGTCGCCCTTAGGGGATATCTCGAGATTGGTCGCATGATCGTGCCTCTCCGGGAACTGGCAATCTGGAACAGATTTTCGCCACACTCTGACGGTGCCGTCCGTGCCCAACGTCGCTGCCACTTCCCCATCTCTCGAAAGCGATGCATCACGGAGTGGACTTCCGTGTGAGAGCTTCGAGATGAACTTTCCGCTCTTGCCGTCCCAGGTCCGGGCGCTTCCATCCTGGGAAGCGGAGATAATCGTGGAACCGTCTCGCGAAAAACTGACACGCCGTATTACATCTTCGTGGCCATCAAGCGGAATTGGCGGTCTATCTGTGCCTGGGTAACAGAGATATGCTACTTTTTCCTTCTGCAAAGCGTCTGCTGTGACGATTCGCTTTCCATCGTTTGCCACGGCCACTGTGTCTGTGTGAGCTTCGCACGTAGAGGAGACGAAATTCGCCTTGATATTCCAAAGAGTTGCAGGGCCATAGCTTGACGTGACCATTTTCTCGCCGTCGTCGGAGAAGCCGGCGGACACGATGGGATAGAGCTTTTGGCCGATATGAACTGGATTAACGATCGCAAACGGTCGCCAAATCCAGGCGACTGGGTCTGGACCACTAAACGCCACCGATCCGTCACCTGCCGCTTGAACGTCGTTGACGTTGTAACGGCTTACGGAAAGGTTGAAGAGTGTGTTGTCACCCAGATCGGTCGCATTCACTTGGCCATTTCGATCCGCCGCCCAGAGAATATTTCTGAGATCTTTTCGGCGTTCGAATGCGAGTGAAAGTACCCAGTCGCGATGCTCCGGCGAGACAGAAATTGACTTGCCCGTTTGATCCCAAACCTTCACTGTTTCATCTTGGCCCCCGGAAGCGATGTAGTCTCCGTTCGGGGACCACGCCAGGCTCAAGATGGGGCCGTCGTGCGCTGAAATAAGGACTGCTCCCTCTCCAAATGTAGAGAGCAACCGCAGCGTTCCATCGTGATAGCCGATCGCAATGCGGCTTCCGTCTTCACTCAGCGCGATTTTGGATGCATGGGCTGGTACTTCCATTTTCCTGCTATTCAATCCCTTCCAGATGTATAAACTGCCGGAGTCCGTAAGGCCTGCAATGGTGCCACTGCTAACCGAGATAGATGCGTGTCCTGCGTTTATAAAATCTCCTTCCAAGAGCATCTGCAAGTTTCCTTGCGCGTCTAATACGCCGATACCCGAAGAGTTCCAATAGACGACGCGTCCTACGGCACCTGAAAAAAAATCAGCTTGGCCGCTGCAGCCTTGAATACTAAATCGCTCAGGCTTCCGCAAAGGATCCTCCATGCTGAGTATCCACAGTTTGCCCGATGAGGCAAACGACGCATCGCAGCTAATCGCAACGATATTGTGCGCATGAGCATCAAACGCTCCATATTGAAAGTACCCCCCCAGAGGATCGACCTTGCGAAGCTGCTTTCCGCTTCGAGCGTCCAAGACACTTAATATGCCATCTTGCGAAGTGGCTACAACTAGCTTTGCATCTCTGGAGAATCTGACGGAGTTGTTCTGTCCGACAAGGGGAATGCGAGGTAAAGCTGTGAAAACGGCCTGGGTTAGCCCTTGCTCGATCGAAGCATCGATTGTCCCCATCGTTTTCTGAGCGACTTCTTTCTCGGATCCCGCAGCTTGTATCGCTGCGGCAAGAGCGTGAAGCTCCCCCTGTGGTTCGGTCGATAACGCTGTTGCAAGTTGTGCAAACGCGATTCGCTTTTGTTCGTTGGCCACCCGTGTCTGTTGCTCTGCAATCCCTCGTTGTTTGACTGCCTCGGCGGTCTCTTGAACAGACACCGCCCGTAATCGAACCTCGTTCCGGAATGCAAACCCCAAGGCGAGAACAAGACCGAACAACACAACGGATACGGATCCGAGAAATGCTGCACGCAACCGCTGCGCGCGATAATAGCGTCCCCAAATCGATGATTTATCCTCCCCGAGTACCTTGGCGGCAACCGAGGCAACGAGCGAGAGATAGTCTGGGTCTTTTAGACGCTCTCGCTCGGACATTGTGCGGAATTGTCTAAGGTCAACGACGAGGGGCTCGAACCCAGCGTCCTCAAAAAGTTGCCACACTGGTCGACTGAGCGCACTGTCCTCGTGTTCTAGAGCATCCTCAGCAGCGAGGTGATCCGTCCATGGTAGTACGCCGGACGTCTGCACAACACAGACATCCTGCAAGCCCCTCTGTTTAATGAATGTTTCCACCTCTCTCGGCACCCAAACAGAGTGAGCCGACGCCGGGGAAGCGCAAAGAATAAGGCAGCTTGATGAATAGATCGCCTTTTCGATCGCGGGCCAAAGATCCGGCTCGGCTGCGAGGTTCGTTTCATCCCTATATGTTCGAATTCCGCGGACCTGGTACCATCTTCGGCCGAAGGTTGAAAGCGTCTCTTCCAAGCTTTTTGCAAGATTCCTATCCGCGGAATGACTGTAGGAGATAAACGCATCATACTTTCGCCCGTTACCCAAACCATCGCTGGGGGGCGTGGACTCGCTGCGGTCGCTCACGAGCCCCCGCGTTGGTGCTTCGTTATCGGGCATTATCTCTCACTGCAAAATCATCGAACCGTGTCGGGTGAACGATAATTCTAAGTCGGACAGGGCGTTGAATGTGTATACCACACTGCTCCCAAAGACTTGGCGATGGATACCGACCCGGTGTGGCATGTCCCTTGCGGGGATTGGAGGTCTGGAGAGCCCCAGCCAGTGATTGACCCAAATCCTAAATCCACTTGGATTAGTTTCGTTAGGGTCCTTGAGGCAGAAAATGTTGGGAAAGGAAGTATCGCTGAAAGGCACCTGAAGGAGCAACGTAATGTTCAGCACCCTCGCCAGCACCCTTTTTCGTGACTTTCACTTTGGTCTTCCACAAACTCTTTATTTTATTGAGTTTAGTGGCAGGGACGACGGGCTCGAACCCGCGACCTCAGTTGATGCCGCGATGAAAACCAAAGTCCGCTCGCGAATCTTCAAACCTTCCAAAAGGGTTCTGATTTCGCCAGGAGTGAGCACCACCGGCGGCGAGCGCCGCTTTGCGCTCTGACGGACGAGTTTAATCGGATTTCGGTCGAAGAACTCGTACCGACAAGCGTGATTGAACAACACTGACATGACATTGCGGATCTTGGCGCTTCGGCAAAGCGAACTATTCGCTTTGAAGTGGGGCGATATCAACTTCGCTGCAGGGACAATGAACGTGACCCGTTCCATCGTCCACGGTTTCGTGGGACCGTGCAAAACAGAATCCTCTCAGAAGCCAGTACCTATCCATCCGCTCGTAGCCGAAGCACTGGTCAAGTGGAGATCGCACTCGTCGTATCGTCGGCCGGAGGACTGGGTCTCTGCCAGCCGGCATAGCCAGGGATTACAGCCTTATTGGGGACAAGCAATTCTTCACAAGTATCTGAGGCCAGCAGCTCGGGAGCTGGGAATCGAAACGCAATTTGGGTGGCACACATTCCGGCATACCTACTCAACGCTCTTGAGAAGCGTTGGCACTGAGTTCAAGGTGATGCAGGAGCTTCTTCGGCACTCGACCATACGATCAACCCTGGACGTCTACACGCAAGCAATCACTCCGGCCAAACAGAATGCGCAGGCCGCGGTCATGTCGTTGGTCTTCTCTTCTCAGTAAAGTCGGAACCATATAAGGATGCCAGGCCACGCAGATTCTGGGTGCAAACTGGGTGCAAAATGCACCCAGTTTGCACCCAATTTCACTGATTTATGTCGGCCAAATCATCCCAAAAGTCATTTGGAATGTATGGCGGGGACGACGGGGCTCGAACCCGCGACCTCTGCCGTGACAGAAAGCGGTAACTTATAGAAAATAAGCGCAATGGATGGCTCCTTTTGGCGCTTTGAGGCACGCATGGTAACCGTTATTGTGCCCTTATTGTGCCCGCGACTTCTGCGCTTGGCGCAGCGTTTCGCCCAATTTCTTCCAGTCATCGTTGCTTCGCTCATGTTCTTCGTGGTGCGGCGCGAATGCAATTGTCGTCACGCCCGACTCTGGCGCCGCCGTCTCGAACCAATGGACATCCGGCGATCTTCTCGCAATCCGCTTTCTCCTTAACCCCATATATGACGACCAACATGGTCGGGTCGAGAGCAGCAGTGCACGATGCTAGGTGTTCGAGGGCATCTGATGGCATCTGCTACTCTGGACCCGAATAATTTCGCACAACAATCTGTGCGTTGAGCTGGTCAGGAGCGTTTGGCGAAAGGCATGAGCAGAGAAGAGAAACTTCCTCCAAATTATGGAAAACTTGATGTTGCGTTGCGCTCAATCGGCTACAGCTTCGAGGCGGCCGTAGCCGATGTCATTGACAACTCAATTGATGCGACAGCTCAGAATGTGCTTGTCCGTCTGATCACAAAAGGCAATGGGCATCTTGATCTTGTGATTTACGACGATGGCAAAGGCATGGCTTCGGAAAAAGCTAAAAGAAGCCATGCGTTTTGGTGCTGACGTTTCTCAGGAGATAAAGCGCCTAGGCAAATTTGGCCTGGGTTTGAAACTGGCATCTCTGAGCCAAGCCAGGGAATTGCGCGTTGTCACCCTGAAGCACGGTGTAGTGTCTGGCCGCGCCTGGTTGGAACACGGAATCAGCAAGGGATTCACCAGTACTGTGTTTGACACGGCCGAGAGTAACCAAATTGTCTCTCGGGTCATCCCCGACCGCCTATTGGAGCCGCATGGCACTGTGGTCTGGTGGGCGGATCTTTATAGAGTGGGCCAGGATCACGTAAACCACGAAGAGCATGCTCAAAAACTGATGCAACGAATCCAGAACTATGTGTCGATTGGATTCCATCGATTCCTGTCCAGATCGCCCACTCCCGTTAGGATCACGCTCGATATGCTGGATCTCGAGTCCGGCGCATGTGGTATGCCAACGCGTTGGTGGATCCTGACGACCCAGAAGATCTATTCCCAAGGGATTTCATCGTCTCGCTTGATCGGCCCAACGGGTACATGGGAGTTTCCGATTTCTTTGATCCCACTACAGTCTACGAAGATTTGGCGAAAGATGATTACTCACTGTCTGAGATCGCCCACATCCGACGAGTAGAACATTCGCTGGGAGCGGACGATGAAGACCTGAAGGAAGCTCTACGAAGCTATGTCCTTGCGGGTGGCCTAAAGCTTTTCCGTCAGGCAATTGATCCCAATCGGTATAAGGCAGAACATTTCAAACACCACACAATGCTCGTCCACACTTCGCAGCGTACAGGTGAACACCTTTCGCTCGCTGAGCGGCTAGAAAAGATCTGGAATAGATGCGCTTTTAATGGCCCACATGGACGGGAGGAGTTAAGTGAACTTTGGGATCGGGACCATGCAAAAGTATCCGCCGCAATAGGAAACGAAGCCAATCCAAAGTCGTTTTCCGAGTTGATTCCGTATCTCTCCGACGCAATCAAGCGTATCGAGAAGGGGCCGCGCATACTGCTTATCGTCAACAGCGAAAAGTCTGAAGCGCCCGATTTCAGTGCAGCGCCAGTCTGGAAGATTGTTGTTGGCGGCAACAAGCTCTCTCGTGGGTACACGATCGAGGGTCTCACAGTCAGCTACTATCGACGAGTCGCCGGTACGGCAGACACACTCATGCAAATGGGACGCTGGTTCGGCTTCCGACCGGGTTATCAAGATCTGGTGCGAGTATTCCTCGGCGTCAAAGAGGGGAGGCGCGGTGATACAGATCTGGTAGCGCTCTTCAAGGAAGTCTGTTTCTTGGAAGAGCAATTCCGGGACGAAATAAAGCGTTATGTTCGCAGGCCCGGCGAGCACCGAATCACCCCAAAGGAGATTCCGCCGATGATTTCCGCGGCCGGCAGTCTTCCTCCCACTGCACGGAACAAAATGTTTAACGCTGCCTTAGTCAGCAAGAACTTCGGAGGGCAGTGGTCAATGCTCACTCTTGCGGCAATCAAGCCGGCGGCGATCAACGAGAATGTCAAGACTTTAAAGAGCCTCTTAGGTGTGGCACAGCCACTCGGAAGACAAGTCCTCGGAGGAACTTCAAGCGAAGGGAGCAGAATCAACGCTGAGGTGCTTTCGTATCAGGTAACGACGTCGCAATTGCTTGCTTTTCTGAACAACTACCGTTGGCTTGAAACTGACTATCAGTACCCAGAGCGTCCAGCCGATGCTGGCCTCCAACTCGAGTTCCTAGAGAAGCATAATCATGGGATTACGTCTTGGCTGATCATTGCACCCCAGCGCCAATCGTCCTTCGGCCCACCATTGGAAATAGCGGGTGTTGCCAATTTTGCGGTGAAAAACCGAAGACGATTGGAGGGTCGAGGATTTCAGGTCTTTGGTGAACCAACTCACCGCACGATAGCGAAATTCCTGGCGGTAATCGAGTCAGAGAACTCAAAGCTGGTTGTTCCTAACGCGCTGACGCAATCATGGCAAGATCCACATCGTGGAATCTGCTTGCTTTACCCGGTGCGAGAGCGGGAAACCGATGAGGTCTCGATCGGCTTCGAGCTACTATTCCCTAAGAACAACCTTAAGTTCGATGTGAACTTTACGGTGTTGCGACCAGCTCAGGCCGGCAGTATCGCCGTGCAGGTCCCTCAAAGCAAGTGATGAATACGGAAAGCGCACGCGCGACTGGCCGTTTCGATAATCAACTTCCCGATGGTGCCTGCCTCCGCCTCGCGAACGAAAGTAATTATGCTCCAGAGACAACTAGGCTCGAGGAAATCTATGGACGTATCTAAGCAGGATGAGATCCTCTCTTGGGTCGGGAAAAGTATCACTCTTTTGATCAAGAAACTCTCTCGAAACGACTGCCTTTGGGCGGAAGGAAGGGAGTACGGACACCAAAACGGAGTTTACGTCCCCAAAGAGGTTCGAGAATCCGGCTTCTTCCCCCAGTTGCTCAACACTAATCCCGCGAAGCCGCACATCTTCGAATCTTCCCTAATTAGCTTTTGGCCCGAAACAGGTGAAACAAAGACTTCCTCTTTGAAGCATTATTCCAACAAGGGACCCGAAATGCATTTCACCGGTGTTCCCAAAGCGTTGTTCAGTGGGCTGACGCCTGCGTCGCTCCTTCTCGGTGGACGCCTCAAGCAATCGGTCGCAGAGTCAGATTATTGGTTCATCACGGTCGACTCAGCTTCTGAAGAAGCTGAACTCGTCGAATCCATGTTCGATCTTGGCTCTGACTTTCATTTTGGATTGTTCGACCCGGCAGCGGCACTTTCAGTCCCCCAGGATGAAACTGAAGCATTGATCAGAGATCTAAGCGCAAACCTTAGTGCGGGAACGCTCCAAACATTCATCAATTCCGTTTCAACTTTGCCGTCCTCTGAGAGCCTGGCCGCAGCGGCTCAAGAATCCTATATGAAAGAAAACGGCCTTCAGATCCTAGACCCGTTTGCTATTCCGAATCCTGGCGATGCGATCATGCGCATCAGTCGAGACATTGAGTTTGAGCTCTATAAGCGTGCTGAATTGCGCCACCGCGCAGCAGAGGTTGCTCGCGCAATTGAGCGAGGTGTATGCCGGATATTTTGCCTCGCTCAGCAACCGAGGCAGGAACAAGGAAGCATTCCGAGCAATCGAGCGTGCCCGAGGGCGCGTGGAAGCGCAGGCACTTGAGGATCACGAACCAGTTGCGCCCCACGAGCCGACGACTGCGGAGAAGCTTCTCACGAATCTCAATTTGAGATTATTGGATACCGAGGACGTTGGGTCAAGGCAGAACATTCTGCAAATGATTTACGACACCGAACAACAGATCAATGCGAATTTCAAACCCGACCACTTCTCGACGGAGCCGGTCGGCTTGAGTGAATTGCAAAGCGACCTGAGCCATTCGGAACTCTTGCTGGAGTATGTCTTGGACGAGTCGAATTCGTATGTGCTCGCGATTACCAGGACAACTGTGAAGCGATACACACTAAAGGCAAAGTCTGCATTGGAGAGAGAGGCTACGGATTATCGATCCACGGTAACAAAGCGGAAGGAAGACATAGGGTTGGCGCAGCAGCTATTCAATGACTTGGTCAAACCAGTTTCGGCATACAAGCAAGAGCAATCGATCATCGTAGTGCCTGATGGAAAGCTTCATCTGCTGCCGTTCGCGGCCTTGTCAGATGAAGGACGCTATGTTCTCACTTCCCATTTAGTCACGGTGGTTCCATCAGGGACCGTGTTTCACATTCTCCGGCACCGCGAGCAACAGTTGGCTGTCGAACCCATGCCATACCTGGGAGTGGCAGCATGGACCATTAACCAACCGAAAAGGACCCTGTTATCCGGTATCGTTCGTGCAGTTTCGGGTCCGGAGAGAAGTGAACTAATCGCGTTGCCTGAAAGCCGACATGAAGTCGAATCGATCGCCTCTAATCTTCCAAAGCCAAATACAGTGCTCTTAGGAAGCGCTGCGACGGAAACGCAATTCAAGCGTCTGCCGCTCAACCAATATAACGTTTTGCATTTGGCACTTCATGGCTACGCCGATATGGAATACTCGGACCGCTCGGCTCTCGTGTTTGCCCCAGAAGAGCGCGGACCAGATGATGGACTTCTCCAGATTCGCGAGATTCGCGGTCTTCCACTGAAGGCCAACCTCGTGACTCTATCGGCGTGTGACACCTCGCCAACGCGGTGAGGATCATGTCCGTTCACAAGAGCAAGGGCCTAGAGTTTCAAACCGTCGTCGGCATCGGTATCGAGAACCAATCATTCTTCAACTCAGCCGATGTTGAGAGGTCCGTGTTCTTTGTGATGATCTCGAGGGCGAAAGAACGCCTGTTTCTCACCTGCTGTAGGCAGCGGCCCCGCCCGCCGTTCTACGGAAAACGCTGGGATGAGACTCGTGTGGCCCACAGGGAATTCTTGACGTATGGCCACATTCAAGATGTTCCTTTTGGATGAGGCGTGGCTGCGCGAGTTTCTCTCTCGTCTCGCTCCCAAGGACCGTGTGTTGTTGGTTGGCGATACGCGGCAGCATCAGGGGGTCGAAGCTGGCCGACCGTTCGAGCAGTTGCAGGATGCCGGAATGCGCACGGCCAAACTCGATCAGATCGTTCGTCAGAAAGACCCAGAGCTCAGGTTCGCTGTTGAAATGCTTGCGACAGGTCAGATCTCTGCTGCGCTGGACTCTCTTCAGAAGCAGGGGCGCGTCAGGGAGATTCCCGATGCTGCAGACCGCATTCGCGCTATCGCCAGGAGCTACGCTCAATCGCCCGAAAATACGCTTATCGTGTCGCCGGACAATGCCTCGCGGCGCGAACTGAACACCGCCGTCCGGCACGAATTGAAAGCCAACGGCACCATTGCAAGGGAGGAACAGAGCCTCCGAGTGCTTGTCCAACGGCAAGACATGACTGGCGCCGAACGATCTTGGGCGAACCGCTACGAGATCGATGATGTAATCCGCTATGCGCGTGGTAGCAAGAGCACTGGAATCGAAGCAGGAGAGTATGGAAAAGTTGTTGGCATCAATTCTGCCGCCAATCTGCTTACCGTCGAGAGGTCCCCAGGGGAACTGGCGAACTACGATCCCCGCCGACTCACGGGCGTCAGCATTTATCGTGAAGTCGCGCGCGAGTTTTCCGTCGGCGATCGTATCCAGTTCACTGCTCCCGACAACTCACTTCGCGTCGCAAACCGCGACCTTGCCGCCATCGAATCCGTAGCCCCGGACGGCCGCATCTCTGCCCGACTCGACAATAAGCGGAAAATCGACTTCGATCCCAAAGAGCATCGCCACTTCGACCATGGCTACGCTGTTACCAGCCACAGCTCTCAAGGGCTCACCGCGGAACGTGTTTTGGTCAATGCGGACACCGGCGTTCACCCGGACCTTCTGAATTCCCGTTTCGGTTACGTCTCCATTTCGCGCGCTTCGCGCGAAGCGCAGATATATACCAACGATTTTGCGTCTCTCGCACAGACCCTTAGTCGTGAAGTAAGCAAGGAATCGGCGATTGAATTCGGAAGGGCGCACAATCCGATTGGAAATGAAGGCCTCCGGCTGGCTCCAGATCCCGGAAAGGCGCCTGGACAAGGAGTTGGATTGGGACTTTGAGGTCTCCCTGCTACCATCTTCTTCTATTAGCAGTTGTGGTCCCGAACTCTCCAGATCATCCCGAGCGAGGCTAGTGTCCACCTTTCGACAAGATCTATTGAACAACCTTATCGCCGCCGCGAAGCTGCGCTTCGACCCGGTACTCCAACCAGGTGAAATGAAGGTCCTGGAGGATTCTGTCACTGGCGATGCTCCGCAGGTTTTGAACGGAAGTAGGCAAGTCGTCCGGCCGGAATTTCTCAGATGGCTTGCTACCGACGAGGAGATACAGAATTACATCGATCCTCAAGGCATTAGAGTTTTCTCTGCTACGATTCCGGGAATTCTTGACCTCAGTTTTTGCACGATCGCATCATTGCTGCACTTCCGTGATTGCAGCTTCGACGATCTAGTAGTGCTACTCCACGCCGAATTGCGTGGGCTTTGCATCTACAGCTCCATATCCAAGGGCATTCTCGCTCATGGAGCGAAGATCCACGGTCCTGTCTTTCTCCTTGACGGCTTCCAGTCATTTGGACCTATCGAACTGCACTCGGCAGTTCTCGACCAGGCGCTCGACTGCCGGGGGGCGATTCTAAAGTCTTCCGAACTTCCGTTGATCTTGGATCATGCTTCCATCAAGGGAGGAGTAAACCTCGGACAGGGTTTTTCCTCGGCGGGAGAGATCCATATGGTGAGCGTGAAGATCGAAGGAGATCTGGATTGCAGGGACGCCTCTTTCACCGGCAGCTTGGTAGGCAACGCGCTATCAGCCGATCGTGCCAAGATTTCAGGAAACGTCGTTTTCAGCCAATCTGTTATTCGTGGGATAGTTTCATTACTTGGGGCCGACATCGGTGGGCAATTCAATTGCGTCAAAGCGCAGCTTGTCACACCTAATTCAGCGCTCGCCTTGGACTTATCAACCGTCAGAGGAGGTGTTGATCTTACTGGTGTCAAATCTGCCGCAGAACTTAGCCTAATAGCCGCTAGCGTTATCGGTAGCCTAAATTGCAGCGATGCCATCTTGACGGCACAGACGAGAACACTATCAATGGATCGAGCAAGTGTTCAAGGAACTGTCTTCCTGCGGAACATTCAATCGGCTGGCGCGATCATGATGTCGAACTCAACCATCAGTACGAATCTCGATTGTAGAGGTGCATCCATCACCACACTTCATTGTGCCAATATGAAGCTGGGCGGTGATCTGACGTGGACAGGTATTCGAAACGCTCCGCAGGCAACGTTGAATCTGACAGCGGCATCATTACGTAATCTGCAAGAGGACAAAGCGAGCTGGCCCAAGGCTGGCAACCTCGTTCTGGACCGTCTCGTTTACGAAGAGCTTTCGCTCTATCCTTGTGCTAGTCCCGACCAGCTTGCAATTAACAATTTATCTTGGAACATTCCAATGAATGTCGAGGACCGCGTGTCATGGCTCAATCGCCAGCCTGCGTCTCAAAGATCTGAGCCGCAACCTTGGCTTCAGCTATCCAGACTGCTCGAAACCAAGGGGGACAAACGCAGTGCAAAACGCGTCATCTATTTATTGAGGCGACAGCAAGCCATCGAACGTGGCTCTGCGCGCGCTGCCGTATCTATTCCATTCGCATGGCTGGAAGAGAATCCATTTCGCATACTGTACTCATTGGCCCTCATTCTCTTCTTTGGGACTATATTGTTCAGCTTTGCTTCGCTCCATGGTCTGATTGCCCCGACAGACAAGGACGCATATACGGCCTGGGCGGGAGGCCAGCCCTATCTGGCGGCCTATCCTCGGTTTCAACCCTTCGTGTACACACTCGAAAACGCGTTGCCTTTGGTTAAGTTGGGGCAAGATGACAAATGGGCTCCAAATCCCAACGGGCCATCCCACTGCAATTTCTTAGAGTATCGGGTGCTTGTGATTTTCCGTTGGCTGTTGATCCTCCTTGGATGGTTCCAAGCCACGCTTCTCGCAGCCGCCGTAGGAAGCCGATTCAAGCCTTGACGCCTCTCCGTGAACGGCCTAACGACTCAAAGAGTCGATGATCACGAGCGTCTGAAGACAGGTCGTGTACGTTCAGATGCAGAACTTGTAAGCTTGTATTCGTCTTGTCTGCGTTGATCCTAAGGACACATGAATATGACCTATATCGCTGCGTTCGGCTGCAAAGATGGAATAGTCATGTGTGCCGACACTCAGGAGTCCGTTGAGGGAGCCAAGAATTACGTTGAGAAGCTCTCTATTGTCGAGGATTCATCCTATCCGCTGGCGGTTGGAGGCGCCGGATTCGGGTCTTTGATTGACTGTTTGATGGACGAGATCATCGAACGTACCTCAAAGGAACGGCCAGCCACAAAGAAGGAACTCAAGAAACTTGTTCAGCAAGGGCTGACAGAGGTCTACAAAAGCGACCTGCCAGCGCTCACGCTGCGGAGACTGGATCATGCACCACAGCTCCTTGTTGCGGCACGCACAGCAGAAGGATTGTGCATATACCAGACGTTAGGGCGCAGAGTGCTGAAGGAGGCTTCGCGAGCGATCATTGGTTATTCAACGGCCTACAACGCCAACCTATTGCGCCGCCTCCACCAGCCCTCACTGCCAATGCAACGGGCAGTCATGCTAGCTGTGTATTTGGTGTCTCAATCGAAACTTCTTGATGAGGGAGTTGGCCTAGATACTAGAGTTGCGATCGTAAGGGACAACGGCGCGTGGATCGACGATCCGGTTTATATCAAGGACGCTGAAGCAAGGGTCAAGGACTTTCTCGCGCTAACTGACCGGATGTTCCTAACCTGTATCGACGTGGGCATTTCGCCACTCGAATACCGCGAGCAGTTTGCCGCGATTGCCAATGGCATCGATATCCTTCGACATCAATACCTACACTATGCGGCTGCAAGAACCTTGGAGCGGGCGCTGACCGACCCGAGCTACAGGGGCGATCCATATTCGAAGGTATTTCCCGGTGCTGTGACGGAAGTGCCAGAGAGTGGACCGATTCGGGTTCGCGAGAATACGCCGGAAGAGATCGAACGGCTTAAGAAAATGTTCGATGCAGCTAAGCAGGGTTATAACGAACAGGCGAGCAAACTCCTGCATCGATTGCTCAGCGGCCGAGAGGTGGTATTTCTAGGCAATGAAACCGTTAAGATTCAGGGTACAGCCGGACCAGCAGATCCTTCGACGGATTCATGATCTCTTCCCGCTGAGACGAAGGTCTTAGCAGTAACGCTGGTCGAAACAGAACGATGACAAACCTTACAGGGCAAGGTTAGAGTCGAAAGCATGTGCGATGCCTCGGCTGGTCCCTCAGCATCAAAGACATACTTGCCCACACCGAAGTGATTGCAATTTGAGCAGAGGAATTGGTAAACGACCGTGTATTCGCTCATGATGCTCCAAAGTTACGATTTCAGTTGCGGTCGTACCGTTCCATAACCATGGTACCCGTGCGATGTCTTCGCCAACACTGATTTCGTGAAAATCTGAAAATCAAGAGCACCGGCAACAGCCCCTAAGGGGAGCTCCGCCCCTCGCGCCCGCAAGGGGTATCCCCAGGCTTCCGCGCTTCGCTTGTGCAGCCCTCCGCTTCGCTCCGCCCTTTCCACTCCCTCTTCGCTTCGTTTCAAGGGTGGGAGATCCCCCTCCCCTTGCGCTTGCTACCCCCCGCCTTCGCCAGGAGGCGTTCGGCATGTATGTACACGCCGCCGCCCGATTTAAGGGCAAAAAGCCAGTGCTACAGCCCAAGGAGGAAGCACCCATGAACACCACAGCAGCCCTCAACCAATCTACCGCGAACACAAACAAACAGCAGAAGCAGACCGCGAAAGAAGTAATCGCGGCCAACGTGCAATCACTGATCGAGCAGTTGGAGCAGGGACACTCCGAGGCCCTGACGGCCTACCTCACCGCAATGGGCAGGTTTCACAACTACAGCTGACGCTCAACAGTCGGCGTTGGCACTTTCGACAAGAGTGCATCAATGAGGTCCGTACTCTTCTGAAAGAGCTCGTCTGACGCTTTGTCATCTCCAAGCTTCGCCAGAATCTCCGCTTTTATCGCGAGATTCCGCGGCACAAAATAGAGTTCATCGGGAATCTGTTTGTTGGCTTCAATCGCTTCGTTAATGGCTGTGAGAGCCGGTTGCAGCTCGCCCCGTTGCAGGTTTCCCTTGGCCAGTAACCCATCCGCCTGAGTCACGCCCCGCCAATACGACAACTGCTTCGCATATTGGATGGCGCGCGAGTAGTCATCTGCGGCTCGATCCCACTGGCCCATCCGTCTGTAGACACCGGCTCGGGCTTGATAGAGCTCATAGAGATGCCCTGCCAGATGGTAGTTGGACGCTCGTTGCATCGCCTCCGAAGCCAATGCCAGTGCTTCTTGATTGCGCTCCAGCCCGCTCAAGGCTTCGATCTTCGCATTTATTGCGATGGTCGGATATGCAACATCCGGCTTGTCCTTCGACACCTTAATGGCCTCGTCGAGCGGTCCAAGAGCTTCGCCATACTTTTGCAGTTCGACCAAACCAGTACCGTAGACACTCGCGTATCGAATGTGAGCAGCTGGATCAGCAACCTTTGCCACGGTCCACGCCTTGACGACGTTCTTTTTCGCGGTGGCAAGGTCTCCCAGAAGGAATGCTGCGATCCCTTGCTCGCCAATTGCCCTGGAAGCGAGCAAGTAGTGATGCCGCTGCTTTGCGAGAGTTTCGACCTGTGCCCACGTGGCTCGCGCCATCGCGGAGTCGTAGTTCACCTCCAGCATCCCGAGAATCGTCAGGATTCGAAGCCTTGTCTCAGGGTCCCGCGCTTGCGGTAAGGAAAGATCCACCATCAGTTCCGCAAGCTGAGCCGGAACACTAATCGATGATTCGCTCTTGGCAGGAAATTCGCTGACGTGCGCGTACAGAGCCTTCGATGGCTCATGATTCCGAATGAATCCAAGTTCCGCTTGTCGGTAAAGGGGTTCTGCTGCGATCCAGTTATTGACCCACGACTTCTCGTCGGCTTGTTCCAGCAACGCCTCTGAGGAGCCCGGAATCCTCCAATGGAGGACGTGATATCCAACTACACCCAACAGGACAGCCAGGAGCAAACCGGTAGCGATGCGAAGAGTGGGGAGGACTCTGAATCGCACTGCGCACCATTACCCTTGAGTACATTCTGCCAAAAGGTCAACGATTAGATCAACCTCACTCGAGTCGTCAGAACGAGGATTGAACGCCAAAAGGCAAGAACTGCCTTGCGTCCGGCGCGGCGCCGTGTCGAATTTGGTGTCAATTAGGAACGCCAGTATCTCGTCAGAGCGCTACAGTCGTGGGTCAACCGGCTCACTTTCGAGCGCCAAAACTCCGAAGACACACTCATGTGTGAGCCGCAGTGGCTCTCTTCTGACAAAGCGCTCCAGCGCTTCGACACCCAACGCGAACTCCCGGCTCGCGAGAGAGCGCTTTGCCCCGACGTTTCGCGACCGCAGCCGTTCGAGATTCGCAGGTAGCAGGTATTCCGGTCCATAGATGATTCGGAGATACTCTGGGCCTCGGCACTTGATGGCCGGCTGCGTTATCCCTCGGCGTCCCTCCGCGATGAAGTTGAGCGGCTTAACCACAATGCCCTCACCTCCACGAGAGGTCATCTCAGTCCACCAGACGACTGCGTTGGCGGAGCTCTCCTCGTCCTCAAGATCGACAACTTTAAACGGTGTGGCTAGCAAGACTTCCGTGTCCGGCGCGCAGAGCCTCCCGATCACCTCCATGTGCCAAGTGTGGGGTTTACCGGTGTGAACCGAACCTTCGCTCGCCAGGATATGGAATGGAGCTAGCTTGAGATCGCCAAGGGAACTTACTGGCCAACAATATTCCCGATAGGCGCGAGTGTAGTGTTCAATGGCATCCAGCCGCGCTGCGGTGTTGGCTGATAGAGCTTCCAGGCCGGGAACGCGCAGCATTGCTTGGGCGACTATTTCATTCTCTGCCTTGAGTGCATGAATGCCAGCGTTGCCCACCGGCGCATACTGCTTCTGGAGTAGCTCCTGCGCCTTGGCCGACCAGGGCATCAACTCGCAATCGAGGCAGAGCCAGTCGGTTCCCAGTTCATCCCAGAGACTCGACTCGCTGACGGCCACTTGAAGACGAAGCAGAAACTGACGCTCCAACTCGTCATCCGTGAAGAAGCGACGACCAGTGCGGGTATATACCGTTCCAAGCGAAGCCTGCACAACGCCGAAGCGTTTCTGAGATACAGTCTCGTCCTTGCATAGCACGACCACAGCGCGCGAGCCCATATGCTTCTGCTCGCAGACGACCGTCGAGATGCCTTCCTTGCGATAAAAGGCGAAAGCCTCGTCGGGGTGCTCGAGCAGGTTTTCATGCTTGCTCGTTTCCGTTGGTGACATCGTCGGGGGCAGATAGATGAGCCACTTGGGGTCACTCGCGAAGCGACTCATGACTTCAAGAGCCGCAATTGCGTTCTCCTCCCGGATCGTGATCTTCGGCTTCAGCCTGGTGTCAATCAGGCGCTTGCCGATGACATCCGCCAGATCGAGCACGTCATCCTGTGCGTGCTGCAGCAGTCGTGGAGTCTCAGCTCCGTCCGGAAGGAATGGTCTCGCGGGCTCGTAATGGGTCCGGTGGGCTTTGACGCCGACGATTTCGCGTTCCGGATAGCGCAGTGCCGTGAGCCCTCCGCCGAAGACGCAGCCGGTATCAATATTGACTGTGTTGTTGAGGAACAGCGGTTCCGGAACTGGCGTGTGTCCGTAAACGACAAGAGCTTTGCCACGATAGTCCGCAGCCCAGTTGTAGCGGACAGGCAAGCCGAAATCATCCGTCTCGCCGGTGGTCTCACCGAAGAGAGCAAACTCGCGTACTGCCCCGGAGCCACGGCCGTGCATGGACTCCTTCAGTCCGGCATGAGCGACTACGAGCTTTCCGTCGTCAAACACGAGGTGACTGACCAAATCGTCCAGAAACTTGGCCACTTCAACGCGGAAAGCCTCTGACTCCTGGCCAAGTTGTTCCATCGTCTCAGCGAGGCCATAGGTCCGTTTCACATCTCGGCCGCGCAACGCCCTTACGAGCTTCATATCGTGGTTGCCGGGAACACAGAAAGCTTGTCCCGATTGAACCAAGTGTGAGACGAGGCGAAGAACCTGCACCGTGCCGGGACCGCGATCAACCAGATCCCCCACGAAGACGAGCTTGCGTCCATCAGGTGAAGAGGCAGTGTACTGACCATCCTGCTGGTTGATCGTGTAGCCAAGCTGTCCCAGCAGTTCGACCAGTTCATCGAAGCAACCGTGTACGTCGCCAACGATGTCGAAAGGACCGTGCTCGGCCTTCTTGTTATTCCATAGCGGCTGACGCTCGATCGTAACGGAATCGACCTCTTCCGTAGAGGAGAGCTTGAAGACGTGACGGATTCCCTCGCGTTCCAGACCCCGCAACGAACGCCGGAGTTGCTGGGACTGATTGCGAACAACATGCGGTCCAAACTGCCGATCCAGGCGAAGAGCATTGCGATCCTGGCACAGCCGGTCGGGAAGATCAAAGACAATGGCCTCGGCGAAGAGGTGGTACTCCTTCGCGAGTGCAATGAGGGACTTGCGAGCCTCTGGCTGGACATTCGTAGCATCGACTACGGTGAGTCGTCCACGCGTGAGTCGCTTCCGAATGATCTCGTGCAGGAGATCGAACGCGTCCCCCGTCGCGGACTGATCGTTCTCGTTGTCCGAAACAAGCGCCCGGCAAAAGTCCGAGGAAACGACCTCTGTCGGGAGGAAGTGCTTGCGGGCAAATGATGACTTACCGCAGCCGGACGGCCCCACGAGGAGAACGAGCGAAAGCTCAGGGATGCTGATCTTCACGCCGTTACCTCCTTCTGAGCGAAAATTGCCATTTGCGTCGGAGCGCCCAGTGCCGCATCCAATGGCCCAACAGGCTCGAAATGGACCTCATAGCCAAACCGCTCGGCGACTCCGTTTGCCCAGGTTTCGAACTCGGATCGCTTCCACTCGAAGCGGTGATCGCCGTGCCGGAACTCTCCCGCAGGGAGTGTCCCAAAGACCGCGTTGTATTCTGCGTTCGGTGTAGTAAGCACGACGTGCTTCGGTCGCGCGAATTCGAAGACAATGCGCTCAAAGGTCGCGAGTCGCGCCGCGTCGAGGTGCTCGATGACCTCGACGATGGCGGCTGCTTCAAAGGCGTTGAGGCGTTGGTCTCGATAGGTCAAGGACCCCTGAATCAGTTCAATCCGACCGCGCTGCCGTTCGGGCAGCTCATCAAGCCGCAGGCGTTCCTTCGCGATTTCAAGAGATCGCCAGGAGACATCCATTCCTAAGATGGATTCGAATTGCTTCTCCGCAAGAAGAAGCCGGAGTAGCTTTCCTTCGCCACAACCAAGATCGAGTACCCGCTTCGCTCCTGTCGCTTTGATTACAGAGAAGACGGTCTGCAATCGTTGGGTATGCAGAGTGGGCGCGCGTTCCACTACCTCCGACTCCAAGGTCACCCCGTCCATTTCCCCGCTCGGAGCGTCATCTGCGAGAAGACGGCTCAGAGCTTCCCGGGTGAGGTGCCGCTGCCGCTTCAGGTAACGCGAAACGATCAGGTCTCTTTCGGGATGCTGGGGCAACCAGCCATCGCCCCTTTTAAGTAGTTTTTCGATCTCATCGTTCGCTACCCAGTAGTGTTTCTCATTGTCGAGGACAGGAATCAGTACGTAGAGGTGCGTCAGCAAATCCTGAAGTCGAACTGTTCCGGAAAGGGTGAGCGCCACATAAGGAGACTCTCCCCAATCCGGAAATTTCTTATCAAGAAATGATCCCTGCAACTCAACGTTGTATCCGAGGGGCTCGAAGAGCCGCCTGCCGAGGTCCTCCCCTCCCCTGGCTGCGATGACCGGCAGATTAGCAGTTAGGGGAATCGCGGTGTCCGCGAGTTGCTGCCGCTCCTTGCTTCGCCCGCTCATCGCAGTGGTGAACATGCGACCCATGGCGACGCTCAGAAAAGAATTCGCGGCGTATGGCCGATCGTTGACATATTGCTCAAGCTGGCCGCCCTCTCCAGCCGGGCCGCGACCTCGCACTAGGGCAACCGGATCAATCTCGACCAGGAGAGCCGCCGTGCAGCGCTCAGAGGATGCTTCGGGGTAGAACACATGGCCCGTGCCAAAAGACAGATCCTCAGTCTGAACTCGCGCCGGATTCTTATGGAGCAGGTAGCCGAGATCTGTAGCAGGTTTGTGAGAGGTCGAAATTGTTAGAAGCATCAAGTTCAGTCTAGTGGATTGGGGCAGTTAACGAACGAGACTGAAACGCGATTCGCCGTCTCTTGCCTTCTGTTCTGATCAGTCGAAATTGGGGATTCACTTCTTGCCCGATTCGAACCTCGGTTGGCTGGAAGAAGCTACCCTTTCAACGGTTTCCTTTGTTGTGGCGGCGGCGGCACCAAACGAAGCGTGGGAGCGGAGCGATCAAGGCCTCTTAGCCATTCAATGAACGCTTCGTATTCCGTTATCCGGGTCGGGAGTTGTTCCACTTCTTCTTCTGCCTCTTTCAACATCTCCTGGTACTCTCTCTTGTTGGCCGGGGTCTCGTCTCCCCAGAACTCCCGCTTCTTCCAACGCCTGACGCGGTCCTTGTTATCATCCAGCGATCGTTTGGAATGTTTCAACCACCTGCGTGCGTCGTTGGTGATTTTCTCAAATATTTCAGGTTCTACACATTCCAAAAACCTGCGCAGCGTTTCCAAGCCAAGAAGACCAATGTCCGACAGATTTCCAAATTGCTTGAGGTTGTAAATCTTGCCGTTGTACGGAACCTGATATGAGTAGTCTCCATTTGCCCGGACGATCTTGAAGACCTCTCCGTTCTTTGCCGGATGGCGACCCATTAGCGTCGGCCGTTGGCTCCCGGTTGTTCGTGAAGCGAGCGGAACGGCAACGAAGCCGTCGTCATGAGGCTCTAACCGAAAAATCACGGGAACGTGCCCCTTGATGTGCGGAAAGTACGTTGTCTTCAAGTCGTACATGAATTCGCCCCGCTCGTCCGGTAACGGAGTTTCCTCCGCGACTGCATCAGTGCGTTGTCGACGACGGTCCTTGAGGATCTCACTCGCTTCCGCAATAAGAGTCCTAAGTTGCGAGTCCGTGAATGCCCGATCCAGTAAGATCGGTTCGAATTCGGGGCACCCTTGATGTTGAAACGTAAGCAACCCGGCTCTTGCTGACTCGGGATTGGTGCATACACCCCATTCCTCACCAACCTCGCCGGCCAATTTGACGAAGTGGCGGCATCCGCAAGAACAATCGGAGCTGTCTCGTTCCACCTTGCCATAGGGTTCGTAATCCGACTCTAGCGTCCGGACGATCTTCAGGAGTTTCTCGTGCATTCGACTGTCCCCTCGCAGCCAATTGTTCCGTTCAATTGCTGCGGATATCTGAATGTGCCTTCCTGATGCCTGTCGAGCATCAGTCTTGACAAAAAAGGTCTTGGACGCCTGTGGAATTTTGGGGCACTCTCGTGGAAAAGGAGGTCGCTAATGGCACAGGTGGTCGAAAAATTCCCCCCTCGCTCAGTCGACAATCATTCATTCGGCATTCCTGATTTTGAACCTCTGCTCAACAGCCATCAGGCCGCACAGCTCTTAGATATTCATCACAAAACCCTGCAAAAGTTGGCTCGACGCGGGGAGATTCACGGCTCCCATGTAGGAAAAATGTGGCGTTTCCGGGCCTCCGACCTGAATGCATGGCTTGATCGGCAGGAACGCGCGAGCTGAGATTCGAACAAGCTACTACAATTTTCGGTCTCTGACTGTGCTGGAATTTCTTCAACATAGCCATACGTTTTGTTAATTGAGGGTACGTCAGCCGACCTTGTTGTCCACACACGCGTGCATGCAAACTCCCTTCAGCGTCCGGTTCTTCCTGCCAGTTCCCTACTGCTACTTTGCGCGGTCTGCTGATACCTGTCGAGCATTGACCTTGACGGAAAAGGTCTTGGACAAGCCTTGAATTTTTGGGCACTCTTTGGAAATGGATCCGCTCCCACACCCGACGCCTGACTTCCCCCGAGGTGAACGATGCTCACTGCAACGGCAAGAGGCCTTTTCTCTACGAAACAAGCCTCGAAAGGGCTTATGAATACACTATGCGCCGAGGCGCTCACCTCTGCACCACGCCTCCTATACGATCGCAAAGAGGCCGCACGTCAGCTTTCGATCAGCGTGCGCAGCCTCGACTACTTGATCGGCCAGAAGAAGCTCAGCATTCGCCGGCTTGGCAAGAAGGTTATGATTCCACATGCGGAACTCGTCCGCTTCGCCTCGGCTAATCATTACGAGCCGATGACTCCCGAGGAGCGCACCGACGCCGCTTAACCCCTCTTGACGGTGCCTGTTCCGGCGGACTAGATTTACACGTGAATCCGACGAAGCATGCACCACTGAGGAAAATCGAGTGCCAAAGCCGCGCAATGCAGAGAAGAACCCACGCGGGCTCTTCGAGCGTCCGCCGGGGTCCGGAGTATGGTGGATCAACTACTACGAACACGGCAAGCAGCGACGCGAAAAGGTTGGTCGCAAATCCGACGCAATCAAGCTCTACCAGCAACGCAGGGCTGACATTCAGCGCGGACATAAGCTCCCTCCTCTGAGGCGTACCTCGCCAGTCATGATCAACGACCTTGTTGATCTGATGCTCGAACACGTTCGCAACCAAAAGCACAAAGACCTGCGCACGTATGAAAGTCGCGGCGAGATGGTGCGCCGAGAACTGGGATCGAGAGACGCAGAAGCATTGACTCCTCAGGACCTTGAGACCTGGCTGTCCGATCACTGCAGAACAAGTGCAACCTTCAATCGATACAAAGCGCTCGTGAGCCTCGCGTATCGCCAGGGCATCCGTAACAAGAAAGTCACCGTCAACCCCGCCCGTCTCGTCCCACAACGTAAGGAACCGAAGGGCCGACTACGCTTCCTAAGTCGTGAGGAATTTGACAAGCTGCGCAACGTGATCGAGATCCGCTTCCCCGAACATCTCGCGGAGTACGTCGTCGCCGTGCACACGGGTATGCGCCTGTCAGAGCAATACACCGTTGAGGTTGGACAATTCGATCGACATCGACGCGCAATCGACTTGGACAGAACCAAGAATGGTGATGCTCGCACGGTTCATCTGAACACCGAGGCCCTCGCCGCGATTGATTCAGTTCTCCATCCCAAACAGAAACGATCAGAACGTATCTTCCCTCGCGAGGATCGGTTGAAGGTCTACACCGATCGGAAGCAAGAACGTTTTGACAACCGCTCCTGGTTCGAGGTTGCTGTCAAGGAGGCCCAGATTCCTCGGATCACATGGCACGGTCTGCGTCATACGTTTTGCTCATGGTTAGCAATGGCCGGGGCGACAACGCGCGAGATCATGGAGGCCGCCGGGCATAAAACGATGAGCCAAGCTGCTCGCTATGCTCATCTTTCTCCTCAACACACACAGTCAGTGGTAGACCGCATCGTCGGAATGCGCTGAGGGCATCAACATGCACCAAAACATGCACCAGGCCCTGCAGAGGAGGAGGATGGAAAGAATTCCCCAGAAGGGCGGCGGGGCTAATCTATTCGATTGAGGTGGCTTATCTTTGGTGCCGGGAGGGGGGGTCGAACCCCCACGAGGTTGCCCTCGGCGGATTTTGAGTCCGCTGCGTCTGCCAGTTCCGCCATCCCGGCTTTGGTTGCGCTAGAAACAGGTTAACCCAAGCTATCTGCAAAGAAAAGAGGAGCTGCAAACAGCTCCTCTTTTCTTTGCACTTTCTATTCAACTTACGATGACAGAGCACCCTCTTCCACTTCCAGGCAATCTTCCGCCTTGCGGCGCGTGCGCTTAAACTTGCTGAGAAGCGTACTCAAAATTACATACAGCACCGGGATAAAGATTAGGTTCAGCACTGTAGAGACAATCATGCCGCCAACAATCGTCGTACCTACCGAATGACGCCCGAGTGCACCCGATCCAGTTGCAAAATAAAGTGGCAACACGCCGAGAATAAAAGCGATCGAAGTCATCAGAATTGGCCGTAACCGCAACTCGGCAGCTTCAATCGCCGCATCCATAATCGATCGTCCCTTTTCTCGAAGCTGTTCCGCGAACTCAACAATCAGAATGGCATTCTTTGCGGAAAGTCCGATTAACATTACGAGCCCGATCTGAACATAGACATCATTCGACAACCCGCGCCATGAGACCAATGCAAGTGCGCCCAGTACTGCCATCGGCACCGATAGCAGAATGATGAACGGCAGCGCGAAGCTTTCATACTGAGCAGCCAGTGTCAGGTAGACAACAACAATGCCCAATCCGAAGATCACGATGGCTTTACCTTGCGCTTCGATCTGCTCCAGAGCCAGACCACTCCAGGTGTAAGTCATGCCCTGCAGCATATTCTGTTTGGCGAGCTGTTCCATGGCTTGCAAACCTTCGCCTGAGCTATAACCAGGTGACGGAGAACCATCGATCTCGGCCGAGCGGAAGAGATTGAAATGATTGATCACCTGCGGACCGGCGGCATCGCTGATTCTCACTACGTTGTCGAGCGGCACCATCGAGCCATTGGCGGCGCGTACGTAGTATTGGCGCAGATCGCTCACCTTCATGCGGAAGGACTGATCGGCCTGTATATAGACACGGTAGGAGCGGTTATTGAAATCGAAATCGTTAATATATTCCGATCCCATATACACACCTAACGCATTCGTGACCTCGCTGATGGGCACACCCATAGCTTTGGCCTTTTCGCGGTCAATCGTGACCAAGAGTTGCGGATCGTTCGCCGTATAGCTGGTGAACAATCCCGTCAGATCCTTGCGCTGGTGGCTCGCAGCCACAATCTTGTGCGCCACCACGTCCAAATCCTGCAACGTATTGCGTCCAAGATCCTGCAACTGGAACTCAAAGCCGCCAAAGCTTCCGATACCCTGCACTGCCGGAGGCTCAAACATTGCGATAATGCCCCCCGGAACCTGGAAGAGACGGGGAGCAAGGCGCGCCACTACATCGGCAGCACTATGCCCTTTGCCACGGCGTTCATCAATTGATTTCAACGGAACAAAGATCAGCCCGTAATTTGGAGCGCTGCCGCCCGACAAGCTGAACCCCGGCACGGCAAACGTTCCGAACACATCGGGGTCTTTCAAGACGAGCTCTTCTGCACGGTGCGAAAGCTCAGTTGTGTAATTCAGTGAAGCGCCCGGGGGCGTCTGCACCACGGCGATCAGGTAATTCTGATCTTCCTGCGGGATGAAGCCAGTGGGTACATGTCGATACATGTATGCCGTAGCTGCCAGTCCGGCAAAAAAGACAAGCAGCAATACATAGCGCATACGCAACACGAGATGAATCAACCGTGCATAGGTCCGTCCAAGCCACTCTATGGCGGCTTCCACACCATGTGCAAAAGCCGAGTACCCACGGGCCAAGGGCTTAATGCGTGTCCAGTCCAGCATCTTGTATTTCTCTTCTTCGCCACGAAGAAACAAAGCAGCAAGCGCAGGAGAGAGCGTCAACGCGTTAAATGCTGAAATGGCGATGGCAAATGCAATCGTCAAGGCAAACTGCTTGTACAGAATGCCTGTCGTTCCCGGGAAAAACGACACCGGGACAAATACTGAGATCAAGACAAGGGACGTCGCGATCACAGCGCTCGTGACTTCACCCATGGCGTCAGACGTGGCCTTGTGGGGATCACAATGTTCTAACGATATGTGGCGCTGCACATTTTCAATCACGACGATCGCGTCATCGACCACAAGCCCAGTGGCGAGCGTAATGCCGAAAAGTGTCAGCGAGTTGATCGAAAACCCAAAGATTTTAATGAACGCGAATGTGCCGATCAATGACACCGGAATCGTGATGGCGGGAATAACCGTGGCACGCCAGTCGAGCAAGAACAGAAAGATGACGATGATAACGATGATGATCGCTTCTTTGAGCGTCGAGATCACTTCCGTTACCGAGTCGCCGATTACAGTCGTCGTATCGAATGCGACAACATACTTGATTCCTGGAGGAAAGGACTTCGACAACTCAAGGAGCGCCGCCTTGGCGGCCTTGTCGACCTCAAGTGCATTGGCGTTGGATAGCTGTTGTACACCAATGCCGATCGCTTCATGTCCGCTGTATTCAAGATTCGTATCGTAGGTCTCTGCACCTAACTGCGCATGGCCAACATCCTTAAGCTGCACTAACCCGTTAGGAGTGTTTTTCAGAATGATCTGTTCAAATTCATGCGGTTCGGAAAGACGCCCAATGACACGCAGGGTAATCTGAAAATCTTGCGATGTCTGTGCAGGCGGTCGTCCCAGCTGCCCGGAGGGAATCTCGACATTCTGTTCCTGTAGCGCATTGATCACATCCGTAGCCGTCAGGTTACGAGCCGCCAGCTTGGATGGATCGAGCCAGATACGCATGGCATATTTGCGTTCACCAAAAATCACCACATCGCCAACGCCCTTGATGCGCTTCAACGGGTCTTTAACGTACACATCGAGATAGTTTGATATGTATTGGTTTGACAGGCTTCCGTCGGGCGAATAGAAACCAGCGGCAAACACGAAGTTAGGGTTCGCCTTCGTAATCGTGATGCCGGTGTTCTTGATCTCCTGCGGCAGACGTCCCTGCGCAGTTGCCACGCGGTTCTGCACGTCGACTGCGGCGATATTCAGGTCGTAGCCAGTATTGAAGACCACGTTGATATTGCTGGTGCCGTCATTCGAGCTCGTAGAGGTGATGTAATGCATACCCTCTACGCCGTTGATCTGCTGCTCCAGAGGAATGGTGACGGCTGACTCAACCACCTGCGCGTTGGCGCCGACATAATTGCTGGTTACCGTTACCTGCGGAGGCGCTAGATCCGGATAGAGGGAAATCGGCAGAGTCGGAATGACGACGGCGCCACCAAGAATAATCAGCAATGCGCAAACAGTCGCAAAGACTGGACGATGAATAAAAAAATCTACCACGCGAAAATCCTCTCGCAGTTAAACATAAAAGGCACAACCGATCGTCCCTCAATTGACAGCTCGAAGCATATGCTTCGACACTTGCAGCATTGAAGACTTACGGCCTGCAACCAGGTCGGGGAAATGATCTCTTGCTTCCCCGACAGCAAATAATGAACGGCGAAGCGCTACCCCAGTGGTTGCACTGGAGCGCCATCGACCAGAAACTGCGTGCCGGAAACGATCACCTTATCTCCAATACTCAGGCCATCATCCACTGCATAACTGTTGCCGATGGTATCGCCCAGTTTCACTGCCCGCTGTTTCGCCACAAACTTTCCATTGTCGCCCTGCGCCACGTACACAAAGGTCTGTCCGCCCAGCCGAGTCACGGCCAACACAGGCACAGTCGGCGCAGGCGCAGTCGTCCAAATCACCTTGGCCTTCACCAGTTGCTCGGTGCGCAGCAACGGCGAATGTACCGGAGCCTTTGCGAGAATTCCCTGCAGCTGATCATCGACCTGCGGAGAAATGAAGCCGATTACAGTGCGTTCAATCTGCTTTCCGCTGTTGTCCAGGATGTCGACAGCCAGCCCGGGACGTACTTCGCCGGCGCGCTCTGTTGGTATGTAAATGTAGGCCTCGAGATCGCGGTTTTCATCCACCGTTGTCAGCATTGTTGTAGAAGAAACATAATCTCCCAAATGAACCGGGATATCGCCCACAATTCCATCAAAGGGCGCACGTATGCTGTAGTAATCCAGCTCATTTTCCTGCGTCTGGCGCGAGGCTACAGCCGACTCATAGTCGGCCTTTGAATTTTTGTAAGCCTGCTCAGCCTGGTCCAGCGTGTCGCGGCTGGTCACACCAGCTGCGAAGAGTTTGCGCTGGCGCTCTACCTCTACCTGGTTGTACTCATAAACTGCCAACTTCTGCTGTTCTGTAGACTTCTGCGTCGCGACTGTCGCTTGCTGCTTTAGCGGGTCGATCACCATCAGCAGTTGGCCCGCCTTTACTCGATCGCCAGAGCGCACTTCAATCTTCACCAGATTTCCGGCAACCTGCGGATTGATCGTTGCCGAACGGCGCGATTTGATCGTCGATACATATTCGTCGCTGCGAGGAACGGGCTGTGGAGACACGGTCACGGTCTGAACCGGCATGGCCTGCGCTCCCGGGGCTCCGGCGCCAGCCTGCTGCGCCGGTTTTCCGCTGCATGCGGTGAGGAAAGCTGTAAAAGCGAAAGTGCTAATAGTAAGTCTGCGTAAACTATCCACGACTGTGCCTCAGAATGTTTTTGTGAACCAACAGAGCCCCTGAACGTTCGCACTCTCAAGGCCTGGTTATTTCATTTAGGGTTTAACAAGCACGGATTCCAGCCGGGCTCGCGTAGACTCAACGAATCCAAACCGTTCCATCCCAATAGTTTCCAATGGCAAATGACCTTTTGATGTCCGACCGCGTCGAAGGCTTCAAACAATTCGCCAGGATGTTAATTCTGTAGGCCAGACCGTTCAGGAAGTAGGTGGAGCTGTGCAGGCCAAGCCTGCGAAGATTATTATAACTTATTTATTATGAATTATTTACTAGCTGCCAGCCTCTGCCACCTTCTACATCTGCAATCGAAACGGATTGAAATTGGTGCTCTCGTCAAAGGCATCCACTTTCTCAACACGCTTCAGCCACGCAACCACGACGTAAGTAAGGGGCGTAGCTAGTGTCTCATAAAGCACCTTCGTCACATAAGACCAAAAGATGACGCTCCCAATTGTGCGCCACGGCGTGCCCCAGAATGCAATCAAAATAACGAGAGCCGTGTCTACCGCCTGCCCGGTCATGGTCGACCCGATGGTTCGTGTCCATAACCAGCGGCCGCCCGTGAGCAGCTTCAACTTCGCGAGCGTATAAGAGTTAGTAAACTCACCTGCCCAGTAAGCCACGAGGCTGGCGACCGCAAAGCGCGGCACCAGACCAAAAACCGTCGCAAATGCCTCCTGGTTGTGCCAGTCTGAGGCCGGTGGCAGCGCAACCGCAATGGCACCCATCAATGAAAGCAGCCCCATGGCAAAAAAGCCCATCCAGATGGCGCGCCGAGAAGCAGAATACCCATAAACCTCAGTGAATACGTCGCCACATATATAGGTAATTGGAAATAGAAGCTGCGCGGCACTCACGCGAATCGCTCCAAGCGATCGCAAAACGGGCAGATTATAGGGCCCGAACTGGCAGATCTTCGGTCCAACCAGATTGGAAACCAGAAGTACCACGACAAACGCGATGGTCAACAGGTCGAGAAATTTGTATCGACGCATGGAACCGCAGAATATCGCAGACCCGTTATCAGCGGCGACAGAAATGGCTTATTGAAAATACACTGGCGTAGAAAGAAGCATTTTTATGATGTAGCCGAGCTCGAGAACTTTGACACAAAATACCGCAATTGATACAGTCAAGGTGGTACTTCCTGCCTGGCACCGCTCACTGAGTTGCCGCAAATAGCGTCCCCGTCGTCTAGCCCGGCCTAGGACACCGCCCTTTCACGGCGATAACACGGGTTCAAATCCCGTCGGGGACGCCAAATAAAATCAATAGCTTAGCTAAAATCTCCTGTTTTCGCCGAGGAGCTTTTTGGGGAGCAGTTAAGCCCCCTTTTCTTTCGATAAAGGTAGAGTCTGTGGCCCTCGTACCATTTCCACGACCTTCTGCTGTGCCGCCCGTTTTGCGGGCATCCGCGCCTGTGCGTAGATGTCCAGGGTGATGCGAGACGAGCTGTGACGCAGGAGTTCCTGCACCACTTTGACGTCCTCTCCATTCGCCTGCAGAAGCGTCGTGTAAGTCCGCCGGAACGTGTGCCACGAGACTCGCTTGCTGATACCCAGCCGTTTGATCACCGGCTGGATGTGGTAGCGCATAATGGTTTGCAACCAGAGCGGCTGTTTCCCGCGCTTTTTTCCTGCACGTTTACTGTTCGAAGCAAAAACCCAATCGCTCGGCTGATGGTACGGCGTGAACCGACACCAGGTCAGCAGGTCCTGCGCCGTGTATTCGTCGAGCGGGACCGGCTTCTGTGATGCCTCCGTTTTGCAGCGGCCTACCACTTGGCTCACGACAGACTTGTTGACATCGATCTGCAAGTTCTCAAAATCGATGTCCTGCCACTTGAGGCCGGCCAGTTCTCCACGGCGCAGCCCGGTCGCCATGTCCAGAAACAGCAAGACACGCTCCCGCAACTGCAATTCGGCGACGATAGCCTGCATCTCAGAGACTTCGAGAATGTCGGGAATGCTCTGCCGCTTCGAACTCTGTCGAACGCCCGATCCTTTCGTCGGCCCTGTGATTGGGTTTCGATCCGTGAACTCCCACCGGATCGCGTGGTTGAAAAGTACACTCATCAGATTGCGGATTTTGGCTTTCGATGCAGGAGCAAGGGGCTTCAGTATCTTCTGCTCCCGCTTGGCGGGCTGCTGCTTTTTCCGCTTGCGCGGTTTTTGCATCAGCTCGCCCAACCATTCCTCAACCAAAGGCGTTTTGATCGCGACAAGTTCCTCTTTGCCCCACCTCGGCTCGATCCAGCAGCTGAGATAGCTCGCATAGCGATGCCGCGTAGACCAGGCGCGGCGCTCCTCGCCTTTATCCACCATTTCCTTCATGCGAAAGTGATCAATGATGTCCTGCATCGTGATTCCGCTGAATGCGTGTACCTGATTCGAGTTGATGGCCAGCCGCCAACTTCGCACTACCTTTTCTGCTGCGGTCTCGCTTTTGTACTGGTCAAGTGTGCCAACCTGTCTCTTTCGGCGAACGTGCTTTCCGTCGGGAAGAATATGCCACCAACTGAATTTCCATACCGGCGTATTGCTTCCGTTCACGTCCAGATAAAGAGAGCCATTTTGTTTCCGCGCCTTCCTCATTGAAACCTCCTTTCGCTGAGGGCGCAGAATGCATCGGTAGTCTGAATGTAACTCCGATTACGCATCTATTGAAGGCGGGAAATCGCTCTATTCGAAGCGGTTTCAGAATGCAGGTCGAGAGAGCTGGAGCGAACGAGGTGACGAGCTTGATCAATTCGCATAGCCGGACGCTCCTCCACGCCGCTCTTGCAGCCACTCCTTGAGTTCCGTCAATAGAAATCGCCAGTGCTTGCGTTTGCCCCGCTGCACCGGGTGTCCCGGCAATACTCCGCTACGAGCCAGACGCTGAACCGTGACGGGATGAAGCCCAAGAAATTCACCGGCCGCAGTTGCATCAACGAAGGGTTCCAAAGTTGGGAAAAATGTCGAAGTTGAATTCCGCACAATTGACCTCTCATACAAAGCCCTCAGCCAATGCATTTTGGGCAGCCAAGGTGGAGTCCGCTCAATAGAGACCAAGAGCCTATGAAACCGAAGGTATGAGCAGCTTTCGCCCGGAGGTTATGCTTTTTGGGGGCGGGGTATGCAGATTCCGCATACCCCGCCGCTTGGCGACAAGTCATTTATTTGCCATCGCTTATCTATCAAAACGAGTCATTTGTCGATATCCTGCTGTACGACCTCCCATGCGAAACGGGTGGATCATCTGCCCGTTTCGTTCAGAAGACTGCAAGCAAAGATCGATCCCCTGTGTGCTGCGTGTTCTCTCAGGCACCGCGATAGAAAAACAGGCTGCGCCCGGCGCTGGAAAGATTCTGCTTCGCATGGGCCTAGCCGATTCGAACAGAAACTTTGTAAGCCGGGCCCAATGCGCCCTGCGGGTTTCGGCTCCCCCTGAAGGTCCCCCCCGAAAAAGCATCTTCCCTCCTTGGGAGCAGCCATCTCTCGCGCCCTTGCGGGGGAGTGTCCTGAGAGATCACTCCGGGACCACAAAGGAGATCAAAATCATGCAGGCTATTCAGAACAATTCAACCGGACAGTACCTCAACACCATCGCGCAGGGGGATTGCATCGAGGTCATGCGTCAGATGCCCGCGAACAGTGTGGACTTCATCCTCACCGACCCGCCGTACCTGGTGAACTACCGCGACCGATCGGGGCGTTCCATACAGAATGACGTGAACGCTGACTGGTTGAAGCCAGCGATGGCGGAGGCGTATCGCGTGCTCAAACAGAACCGGGTCGCAGTCATGTTCTATGGCTGGAGCAGAGTCGATGCCTTCTTCGAAGCGTGGAAAGACGCGGGGTTTCAGCCTGTCGGACACATTGTGTTTCGCAAGAGCTATAGCTCGAAGAGCAGGTTTCTTCGCTATCAGCATGAGCAGGCATTTCTGCTGGCGAAGGGCAGGCCGCCACTACCGAAGCAGCCGCTCATGGATGTGATGGAGATGCCATACAGCGGCAACAAGCTGCACCCGACGCAGAAGCCTGTTGCCGTGCTGGCGCAGTTGATTCGCAGCTTCACGTTGCCAGGTGAGCTGGTGCTCGATTCCTTCGCTGGCAGCGGTTCAACCTGCGCAGCTGCATTGCTAACCAACAGAAAGTATCTCGGCATCGAGTTGGATGCCGAGTACCATCGCGTAGCGAGTGAGCGGTTAGAGCGCGTGAAGGAGAGGATCGCAAGAAGGTCCTCTCCTTCCCTCCCGACCGGGTTCATTTTATCCGCATTGCAGTGCGCGTAAAGGCAAACCTGATCCTGAGTTGTTGTCCCCGCCGCCTTGACTCGCGCCGCGCTGCGGTTTTTCTTTGCTGGCCATGTCGGGAAGAATGGTTTGGCAGTTCCTCCACTGCCATCCGGCTCCGTTTATACCCGGCATCTTCGGCCCTTCCAGCGCGACGTTCGAGGTTATGCAGAATCTGCATACCCCACCCCCTAAAAAGCATTAGACGGCCCAGCGGCCCAATCTTACATTCGCTCCACATCACTGCAGCCGGGAGTACCCACTCGCCGGAAAGCACATGAAAGGAGCGCATGCAGATCCCCGTTTCCATTCGATCCCCTCGTTTCCGGCGATGGCACACGCACACCTGGAGACTGACCATTCCATCCCTGATGTTCCTCGCGGCTCTGCCGGTCTATGCCCAGTCCGGCAGCGATCCGTGGGACAACGCGGTGAACGTACTCAAGACCGCGTTCACCGGCACCATCGCCACCGGGCTGTCACTGGTCGCCATCGTCGTGGGCGGTCTGATGTTCGCCTACGGCGAAGGCCAGTCGAAGAAGATGCTTGCCGGCATCGTCTTCGGCATCGGCATGGCGGTCGGGGCGGTTAATTTCATGGCCTGGCTATTCCCGTCGTAGCCCTTCGACGGCAGGCCCAACCACAACACCAGTCACTCGACAGGCAGGAAGGAGGTCGCGCATGGCAGCGGACGGTCCACGACAGAACCGAGTTTACAAAGCGATGAACCGCCCGCTGACCGTTCTCGGCGCGGAGCGAAGGCTGTTTTTCGTCGCGTTGATTGCCGGCGGCTCGATCTTCTCCCTGATGCATTCGCTGGTCGGCGGCATTGTGCTATTCATCGTGGGCGTCATCATTGCCCGCATTGCCACGAAGTATGACGTGGAGATCCTGCACGTGCTGTTCAACTCCGGCAAGTTCCGCCGCCGCTACGACCCCATGAAAACCGATGCCAGAGAGATACGCATTGCGAGGCGCGATGGTCAGAGTTGACGACATCACGAAGGACTGGAAAGAGGCAGGCTCATTTCCCGCACAGATCAACCTGTTTGGGTTCTGGGACGAGCACTCGTTCCTCACCAAATCCGGCGACCTCGGCGCTGTGCTCAGGATCGGCGGTATCGACTACGAAAGCCTTGGCCATGCCGGACGTGACTATGCGGTGAAACGTCTCGAAGCTGCGCTGCGCTCGCTTGATGACAGATGCCGTCTCTATCAAATCCTGTTCAAGCACAATCGGCCTGCGATTCCGCACGCCGAGTATGACAACCCGCTGGTCCGCGCCGCAGTGGAGCAGCGTGCGGCCTTCCTTCAGTCCAAAGCAGACCTACTCTACAGCATAGAAATCTTCTGGGTCGTCATGATCGACGGCAGCTACCAGAAGACCGGCCTGCTGCACTCGCTCGCGCAACTGCCGAAGCAGCCCGGCGCGTCGCTGAGCGACCTGCGCGGTCTCTTCTCCGGCAATAAGAAACGGACGCTCATTTACGAGCAGATCGAGCGCGACCGCCTTCGGTTGCAGCAGAAAGTCCAGAGTTTGAGTGGGCAGCTAAACGACCTAGTGACGGTCACGCTGCCAGGGGCGGAGGAGGCGTTTCGCATACTGCGCCGTCTCGTCAACTTCCGCCCCGCCAAAAATCGGAATGCGCGTCTATACAGAGCGCAGCGCATCGACCGGCAGCTATGCGACTCGGAGCTGGAAGCACATCGTGGCTACCTGCGCGTGGACGAAGATTATCTTCGCGTCCTCACGCTGAAGGAGCTTCCCTCCGAGACGCGGCCTTTGCTGCTACAGGGCATGTTCGATGTTCCCGCCAACTTCCACGTCGTCACCGAGTGGCATCCGGTGGACAACGCGAAGGCGCGGAAAGAGATCGCCAGCCGTCGCCGGCATCATCACAACTCAAAGACCAGCTTCGTCTCGAACCTTCATGACCGCCAGAACAGCGGCCCGAAGGATGAGCTGGTTGATGACTCGAAGGAAGCCGCCGTCGCCGAGCTAGGCACGGCCCTGACTGCGCTCGGCATGGAAGGCAAGAACTTCGGCGAGTTCACGCTGTCGGTGGTGATCTACGACGAGGACCGCGTGAACGTGGAGCACGCCGTCGCGGAGTTTCAGAAATTATTCACGCAGCATGATGGCTTGTTGTATGAGGAACGCTACAACCTGCTCAATGCGTTCTTTGCGACGATCCCAGGTAATAAGCAATTCAACCTGCGCAAGCAGTGGGCACTCAACTCGAACTATGCCGACCTGTCATTTCTGTTCACCATCGATGCAGGCTCCAAATGGAATCGGCAACTGAATAAGGAATATCTCGCCGTCCTCGAATCCACGCACGGAACGCCGTACTACCTGAACCTGCACTGGGGCGATGTTCCCAATGCCTTCATCCTCGGCGCTATCGGTAGCGGGAAATCCTTCACCACAAATTTCATCATTCAGTCGGCGCAGAAATACAACCCGCTCACCTTCGTCTTCGACCTCGGCGCCAGCTACCAGATGCTGACGCAGTCCTTCGGCGGGAGTTATCTGAACGTCGGGCTGAAATACCCCGGCTTCAGCATCAATCCATTTTCCCTCGCGCCGACACACGAGAACCAGAATTTTCTTTACTTGTTCCTGCGCGTGCTAATCGAAGCGGGCGGGCGCTACGACCTGACGCCGGAGGATGAGAAGGAGCTCTTCGCCGGCATCGAGCGCGTGTACAAACTGCCCCGTGAGATCAGGTCGCTGACGAACTTTGCGTCGATCCTCGGCCCGCTCGGTGAGCGCCTGCATCGCTGGCTGCAATCCGGGCAGTTCGGCTACCTCTTCGACAACGTCGAGGACACGCTGACCTTCTCCCGCTTCCAGACCTTCAACTTCGACGGGTGGGACAAGTATCCCGATGTGCTGGAGCCGATGCTGTTTTATCTGCTGCAGCGCGCAGCCTCGGAGATCGAAAAGCGCGAGAACATCGCCACCTTCAAGCTCTTCGTCATCGACGAGGCATGGATTTTCTTCAAGCGGCAAATCATCCACGACTGGGTCATGAGAGCGGAGAAGACATGGCGGAAGCTGAACGGCGCCATGATCCTGACCACGCAATCGATGATCGAGCTGGTCTCGAACAACCTGCTGCAACTGGTCAACGAGTCCTGCCCGAGCCGTATCTTCCTCGCCAATCCTGGCATCGACCGCAAGCTGTATGCCGAAGCCTTCCAGTTGAACGACACCGATCTCGAGCTGTTGGAATCGCTCGTTCCCAAGCGTGATCTGCTCTTCAAGCAGCCGCAGTATGCGAAGAAGCTGCGGCTCTCGGTCGATCCGTTGAGCTACTGGATGGCGACGAACACCCCACGCGACAACATTCTCAAGCAGCAATACTTCGCCCGCTTTGGGCCGGAGCAGGGACTCCTGCGTCTGGTCCAGGACTATCCCCACCCCACACAAACCACAGAACCGAATGAGGTGAATCAATGAACCGCGCTCCCATCTTCCCGCTGGTGCTCGGCCTGATTGCGACCGTTGCTCACGGCCAGCAATCGGCCCGCATCGTCCACTACCACCAGAACGACATCGTGAGCGTGCACGCGAAGATGCGCTACACCACGCTCATTCAGCTCCCCGCCACCGAGAAGATCCTCCAGGTCGCTACCGGGGACAAAGACTTCTGGATCATCGACGCGGTCGGCAACTACTGCTTCCTGCATCCGGCGAAAGAAGGCATTCACTCCAACCTTAACCTGATCACCGACAAGGGCACGGTGTACTCGTTCACCCTGGATGATGACGAGTCCACCGAGCCTGACCTGAAGGTGGTCATCGAACCGAGCGATCCGTCCTCCGTCGCAGCCGCCAATGGCGCAGACAAGCTGGTTCCGGCCTCCGCAGTCACAGCAGCCCAAGAGCAGGCGCAGCTCGCACAGCACCGTGCGGCCCAGGCTGTCGAAGAGTACCGCGCCAACTACCCCACGCAGGCCCTGAAGTTCGACTACACCTACAAAAACGCTGCGCCCTTCAGTGTGTCGGCGATCTACCACGATGACAAGTTCACCTACATCAAGTCCTCGGCTGCGGAGAAATTCTCGATCTACGAACAGAAGGATGGCAAGCCCGACCTCATCAACTATCAGCTCACCGATGGCACCTACGTCATCCCGCAGGTAGTGGACAAGGGATACCTCGAAATCGGCAAGCACAAGCTCACCTTCGAGCGGAAGGGACAGTAGGTGCGTCGATGGCAGAGGAAAAAACAACCATCACGACAGCACAGAAACAGGAGACGGCAGCCGCACCTCCGGCGGTCGTTGACAAGCGCAGGCTGCCGGAAGGCGTCGTTCCGAAACAGGCGCAGGGCTATGTCGTCGCGGGCCTCGCCGTCCTGATTCTGATGGCGGCGATGTTCTCGAAGAATCATCGGAAGCCCACGGCAACCGGCACAGCATCCTCGCCCACCGCGCTATCCACAGATATGAACCAGCGGAAGATTCAGGAACTGGAGCAGGACCTCAGCGCGGACCAGCGGCAGAGCCAGCAACAACAGGCCCAGGGGCAGAAAGACAATGCCACTGGCCCTGTTGCCGGCAACGCTTCACCCTCACAGCCCAATGGCATGGCTCCTGCTACGCAGTTGCCGCTCACCACTGAACCGCCGCGCGATCCCATTGCGGATGCGGAAAAGGCGCTGGCCTTCAAAGCGCGCTTCGCGTCGAACCTTGTCTCCGGCAACGATACGATCCCTGGTGCTTCTCCGGCAGCATCGACTGTACCCGTCGCTCCGAGCAGTCAGCCAGCGAATGGCATAGCGGCTCCATCCACTGCTCCCTCCGCGCAGCGATCCGATACCAATGAAAAGCGTCCGCCAGAGGTGAACGTTAACTCCGCTCACGGCCAGCCCTATGTGCTCTTCGAGGGAACCACCATCGACACCTCTCTGGTGACTCGCCTCGATGGGGAGTTTGTCGGGTCGGTCAAGGTCATGGTAACCAACCCCGTCTGCAGTCGGGACCGCCAGCATGTGCTGATTCCCGAAGGCACGTTCATTCTTGGCAATGCGCAGAAGGTCTCCGGCTTTGGACAGATGCGCCTCGCTGTCGCCTTCCACCGCATGATCATGCCTGACGGTTACAACGTCGATCTCGACCAGTTCCACGGTCTCGATCAGGCCGGTGAGACGGGCCTGAAAGACAAGGTCAACAACCACTACCTCGAAATCTTCGGCGCGTCTATCGCGCTCGGTATCATCGCCGGCGCAACCGAAGCTACCACCAACTCCGGCTATGAAGAGAACGGTTCCAGTATGTACCGGCAGGGTATGGCCGAGAGCCTCGCTAGCTCCGGAGCAAACGTCCTCGACAAGTTCATCAACATACCGCCCGCCATCACGATCCGCGAAGGCACTCGCATCAAGATTTATCTCACGCAGGACATGTTGCTGCCCGCGTATGAGAACCACGATATGCCGGGGGTGATGTGATGCGCCTTGCTTCGCTCGCGCTTCTCACCATGCTCGTGGCTGACTGCGCCTCCCCTTCGCCGCCGAAGAAGCCCTCCCCCTACCGCTACACCACCAACGCTCCGTCGCTCACGCTCGGCGCCAACCCAAAGGAGTTGTCATGAAACCACTGAAGTCGCTTCTTCCCCTCGCATTCCTCAGCCTCTCGCTCGCGCCCGTGGCGCACGCGCAGTTGTTCGGATCGGGAATCGTCTTTGACCCGACCCAAAGCGGCCACGCCATCGAACAAATCTCGCAGGGCGAACAACAGCTACAGAAATGGGGCACCGAGCTTCAGGACTGGGAGCAGCACCTGCAAAAGGAAGAACAGATTTATACGACCGCGTACAAGACCATGAACCAGGTCATCTCGGCCTACAACCTCGCCTACCAGATGTCGAAGATGCCGCAAAACCTCGCGGCCCGTTACAAGTCCGACTTCTCCCAATGGAGTAGCGTCACCAATCCCAATTTCTCCTCTTCCAGCAATTCGAGCATTGCCTCGACGTGGCTCAATGCGCTCAACATCGGTAGTCCCACCCGCGCCATGTCTGCCTACGGCATGGCTGTCATTCCGATTCAAAGCTATCCCTCGGGCAGTCTCTCTTCGCTCGACTCGACAACGCAGGCAGTGGTCCAGAACCAATACACCAGCTCCGAGATCGGACAGTCCAATCTCACTAATCTGCTTTCTACAGTCGGCACCATCCGCTCCGACTCGCAGACCTTCCAGCAAAAGCTGGCCAATCTCGAATCGGACACTTACTCGACCGATCCCTCACAGCAGACCTCGAACGCCCTGCTCGGCAAGATCAACTCCGCCACCATGCTGCAGATTCACTCACAGCAGGACGCAAACCAGATCCTAGCCGCACAAGCAGCACAGCAGGCTCTCGATGAGAAAGAACAACTGGACGAACGCAATCGGCTCATGAACCAGTCGATCTACTTCCAGCAGAACTTTCCCACACTGATGCAAAACATGACCTCCGGCGTGAGCGATGCCATCCACTCTGTCTCCCTTTCAACCACAGGACACTGAGCCATGCAGCCAAACCCCTTTACCGCTCTGAACCAGGCGATCAGCCAACTGATCACGTCAAACAGCGCCACCTTGCAGGCCACGGGACTCGACATCTTCCGTGGCCTGGCCGTGATCCTGATTGCCTGGTTCGGCATCAAGTCCGCCCTGTCAGCCGCGCAGGGACATGGCGGCGGATTTCACTTTGCGAAGTTCGCCGACCTGATCCTGATGATCTCCTTCGGACTCGGCATGCTGACCTATTATTCGTCGCCGATCCCAGGTGTGGGATACAGCTTCAGTGACCTCGTGACGAAGGAAGCTCAGAACATCTCCAACCAGATCGAGTCCGACCAGACGCAGCAGATCGTCAACACCGTTCTGAATGCGGAGGAACAACTCGGCACGCCACCAGGCAAATACAGCATCCTCGAAGACCTGACCTATCTTCTGATCGCTGTCATTCTCGCTGCGATGGAAGCTGTGGCCTTCGCCGTCATCGCCTACGGCCTTGTTGCCTCGGCAGTGTGCGTGCTGATCGGCCCCATGTTCATCCCGTGGTTCATCGTGCCGAAGATGGACTGGCTCTTCTGGGGATGGTTCAAGGCGTTCATCGGCTTCAGCTTCTATCAGGTCGTTGCCTCGGCCTTCATCTATGTCTTCGCCAAAGTGCTCACGTCGATGTTTCGGGTCATTGGCAACATCAGCATCTCGAATGCGCTGACTGTTCTGCCCGCCCTCTTTCTCACGCTCATGGTCTGCATCTACGGCCTGGTCAAAATACCGGAACTGACAGGTGCGATTCTCAGTGGCCGAGCCGGAACCTGGGTCAACCCGATGGGGAGCTAACACCATGACAAAGACATCTTTCTCTACCACCGTGGCCGGACACAGGTTCCTCGAACTCTATGCCGAGCCTGTTGTGACGAACACTTATCTCAAGATTGCGCTGCTCGCGCTCTCCATCGTCACGCTCGCGTTGCTTGCGTTCCTCTGGCGAGCCGAGACCGCCGCCTCGCGGCTGAAGCCGCTTGTCATCGCGGTTTACGACATCGGACGCGGTCAGGTGATGAATTATGACGACTTCTCGAAAATCCCTGTCGAGCGCGTCAGCAAATACTATCTCGCCCGCTGGTGCGAACTCTACTACGGACGCAATCACACCACCCTGCAACGCGACTTCTCGCAGTCATTGAGTTTCCTCTCCGATCCGTTGCAGTCGGCAACGCTGGCAAAGGTGAACCAACAGAAGACGCTCGAAAACTTCCTGCTCGATCCCGGCCAGCCCAATGTGGACATCGAGATCAAGGCTGTGGTGCTCGAAGACACGCGCCAGCTGCCGTATCGCGCTCACGTGGAGTTTGAAAAAGTCTTCCGTTCCCCCGGCGACCAGCAGGAACAGCGGCGGGAACGCTGGACTGCAAACATCATTTACAGCTTCCGCGACCAGGTCCCGAACCAGATGCTGCTCACCAACCCTCTTGGCCTCGTTATCAGCTATATCCACGAAGATCAGGCATTCGGGAGTTAAGCGCCATGCGACCGAAGAAGCCCATCCTGCTCTACTGCGCCGACCGAGAATTGCTCTCCGCTACGGCCTTCGCGCTCCGTCTTCAACCCTACGATGTCACTGCCATTGACGACAGCCGGAGTGCCGCTGCCGTCATGATGGCAAGTGAGCTTGTCTGCGGCATCCTGATCCACGCAAGACAGGGCGACCCCGCAGGTAGGTTGATCCACCGCCTGCTCGAAGCGGATCTGCACATTCCGCTCCTGCTCGTTGACCGTGCCGGCGATCTGGCACCCGTCCGCTACGCGGATATGGTGCTTTATGGCCGCAATACCTCTATGGCCCATATCC
>Ga0206959_10019_pt1 | contig 47686 bp, 38 predicted proteins | sample Alteio_BWOrgHeat_31_FD_152971 | JGI IMG/M metagenome (GOLD analysis project Ga0206959, IMG submission 152971) | Enriched cells from forest soil in Barre Woods Harvard Forest LTER site, Petersham, Massachusetts, United States -... | ecosystem: Environmental > Terrestrial > Soil > Temperate forest >...
GGCTTAGTAGCCGCTTGATGGCCACGGCCAATCTGCTCAAGATTGCCGTCTTGTTCGCACTTGTTGCCTTCGCCTTCCTGTCAGGCCATGCCCATATCGAAAACCTGCTGCCGCTTACCACGCGCCGGCCCGGCTCCGATGCACTCTTTGCCGCCATCGCGGGCGCTACCGTAAACGCCTTCTTCAGTTTTGGAGGATGGTGGGAAGCGGGCAAGCTCGCCGGCGAAGTGCGCAACCCACGCCGAACTCTCCCTCTGGCCTTCACCTGCGGGGTACTGCTGGTCACCACCGTTTATTTGCTGGTCAGCTTTGCCTTTCTTGCCGTTGTGCCGCTCGAGCGGATTGTTTCGAATACTGCCTTTGTCGCGCAATTTGGAGAGGCACTCTTCGGCTCGGCGGGCGGCAAAGTTCTCTCGGCGTGCGTACTGCTCTCCGTCACAGGCGGCCTGATGGCCTTTACCATGGCAGCGCCGCGCGTTTACTACGCGATGGCAAAGGATGGCGCCTTCTTCTCGGTCTTCGGCCGCCTGCATCCACGCTTCGGTACGCCCGCGAACGCGGTGCTGCTACAGACCGGCGGCGCTCTGCTCGTCCTTCTCTTCGGCGCCTTCGATCGCATTCTCGCCTACATCATCTTTTCCGCCGTGTGTTTCCTGGCGCTCTCCGTTACCACCCTTTTCCGGTTCAAGGAACCGGTCCGGCGCTGGTGGTATCCTGCCGCGCCCATTGTTTTTCTTACTGGCTGCGCTGTCGTTGCGTTGCTCATTCTTATGCACAACCCGCTACCCGCGCTCATCGGAGTCACAGTTGTACTCGCTGGCGGTCTGTTGCGGCGGTATTTCTCGCCAGCCAAAGCTATGCCAGTTACCGAGGCTTCGGCGACGGAGTCCTCACTTCCTTGAAAGGATGAATCGAATTCATGCCATACATTGCATTGCATGAAGGAGTAACCGGCATCCGCGCCGCGATGGCCTTTCGGCCTGAAACAGCGGGGCCACTCAATGATCTTGCGGAGACTTTACTGCATGCCCCGCATACGATCCCGCCGGGCGAACGCGAACTCATCGCTACCTATGTCTCTTATCTCAACGACTGCTACTTCTGCCAGACCATACATGGCTTTATCGCCGCCGCCAGCCTCGATGGCGATGAGGAGCTGGTCAAGCGTGTAAAGGCCGATTTTCAACACGCCAGCATTTCCGACAAGCTCAAGGCTCTGCTCGTCATCGCCTCCAAAGTGCAAAAGGGCGGCAAACACGTGACTGCGGAGGACGTCGAGCACGCTCGGTCACTGGGCGCGACGGACCTGGAGATTCACGACGCAGTGCTCATCGCCGCTGCCTTCTGCATGTACAACCGTTACGTCGACGGCCTCGGCACCTGGCAACCGCATGACGACGCCATGTACCGCGAACGCGGCAAGCGCGTTGCACGCGAGGGACATGTAACTGTGAGCAAGGAATATCTACCCGCCAATGCGTTCGTAGACGCGGTGGCAAAATAGGAGCAGAAGATGGCACACATCGCCCTTCCCGAAGGACTGCCCGGCATCAGCAGTGGTTTCGCCTTTCGCCCGGAGACGGCAAAGCCCATGCGCGAGCTTGCGCACATCCTGCTTCACGGGGCCAACAGCCTTGCACCCGCCGAGCGTGAACTCATCGCGACTTACGTCTCCACGCAGAATGATTGCTACTTCTGCCAGACCAGCCATGGGGCCGCCGCCGCCGCACATCTAGGCAGCGGCGAGCTGGTGAAACAGGTCAAGACGGATTTTCAATCCTCGCAGGTATCACCCAAACTCAAGGCTCTGCTTGCGATCGCAGGCAAGGTGCAGCAAGGCGGCAAGAACGTCACCTCGGGCGACGTCGAACATGCGCGCTCGCTGGGCGCAACCGATCTCGAGATTCACGACACTGTGCTTATCGCCGCCGCATTCTGCATGTACAACCGCTACGTCGACGGACTCGGCACATGGCAGCCGCACGATGAGTCCATGTACGCGCAGATGGGCGAACACCTCGCCAAGCAGGGCTACCGCACGCCCTCCATCGCACAACCTGAGCCTGCGCTGAAATAGCAGTAAGGATGCCGGAAGCTCCCCGCGGCTCTTCTTTATCTCCCGTGCTAGAATTCCGAGGCAGCGCAGACAGTGGAGAATGCGAGAGTGGAGAAACCGACAAGCACTCCGGGCGAACGGATGAAACGGAAAGACTACGAAAAGGAGCTCAAAGGACTGCAGGTCGAGCTGTGTGCGCTCCAGGACTGGGTCAAGGCAAAAGGTCTGCGGGTGATCGTGATCTTTGAAGGACGCGACGCTGCCGGCAAGGGCGGCACCATTAAGGCAATCACCGAACGCGTCAGCCCACGGGTCTTCCGCGTGGTCGCGCTGCCGGCTCCGTCGGACCGTGAGAAAACGCAAATCTACATGCAGCGTTACATTGCGCACTACCCGTCGGCCGGCGAAATCGTGATCTTCGACCGCAGCTGGTACAACCGGGCCGGAGTCGAACCCGTTTTGGGCTACTGCACGAAGGAGCAGCACGAGGGCTTCCTCAAAGCCTGCCCGATGTATGAGCAGTACATCGTCAACAACGGCATTCATCTCATCAAATTCTGGGTGGAGGTGAGCGACGAGGAGCAGAAGCGCCGCTTTGAGGCCCGGATCTCCGATCCGCTACGCCAATGGAAGCTGAGCCCGACAGACCTCTACTCCCGGAGCAAATGGTTCGCGTACTCGCGGGCTCGTGACCTCATGCTCGAGGCCACAGACACGAAGTTTGCCCCCTGGTACATCGTACCCTCGGATGACAAGCGGCGCGCACGCCTCAACTGCATCAGTCATCTGCTCAGTCAGATCCCCCACAAGAAAATAAAGGTCAAAAAGGTAGCGCTGCCTGATCGCTCGATGCAGGGCGCGTACGACGATCAGGCTACGCTGAAGGGCAGAAAGTTCGTAGCGCGGAAATACTAGGGCCTGCTCTGTTATTTCCATCAACACACCGGATTGTGCCGCTCTTCCAATCTGGTCTATATTTTGACTAATGCCTGATTTCCCGTCACGGCCGCGCGCACAATTCTCCCTGGTGTCTCTGCTTGGGATTGTTTGCGTTGCGCTGGTCCTGATGAGTGGGATAGTCCAGGTTGCCCACACCCATCCGTCCGGGCAGCCAGATCACGATTGCTCGCTTTGCGCTACGGCGCATCACGTCATCCAGATCGTTGCACTGGTTACGCTCGATCTTTCCAGCCAGCGTGTCGCTGCACTTGCTCCTGAACCAACCATCGAGCTGCCGAGCAGGTATTTCTTCTTCAAGCTTGCCTCTCGGCCTCCGCCTGCTGTCTCTGCTTTCGCCTAAGCAGAGTCAATTTCACAATTCAGCAGATTCCCAGGAGGTCGTTCATGCGCACATTCGTGCGATGCTTCACCGTCTTTCTACTTGCAGTTTTTTTGCAGGCACCGTCTTCGTTCGTCTTCGCTCAATCCGCTGTTAGCTCGGGCACCATTTCCGGGACAGTTACCGATCCAACCGGCGCAGTCGTTCCCAATGCGACCGTTTCCATCCACAACCCGGTCAGCCAGTATTCGCGGACGGCGACGACGGACAGTGCCGGCCGCTTCCGTTTACCTAACGTGCCCTTCAATCCCTACCACCTGATGGTGAATGCGACCGGATTTGCTTCTCTGGTCCAGGACGTTGAGGTGCGCTCTACCGTGCCGGTCATTGTGAACCCGAGCCTGAGTCTTGGCGAAACCTCCACAACGGTAACTGTTGAAGGTGGAAGAGACCTCATCGAGAATGACCCCACTTTCCACACAGATATCGACCGTAACCTTATCGACAGAGTTCCGCTGGAGAGCCAGTCGTCGTCGCTCAGCTCGCTGGTCACGCTCGTCTCTCCCGGTGTCGCCGCCGATTCGAATGGTCTCTTTCACGGCCTCGGCGATCACGCGTCCAACTCGTTTTCTATCGATGGCCAGCCTATTACTGACCAGCAGAGCAAAGTCTTCTCCAACCAGCTCCCCATGAACTCGGTTCAATCCCTCACGGTGATCTCCGGCGCTCCGCCGGCGGAGTTTGGTGGCAAAACAAGCCTGGTGATCCAGGTAACCACCCGCTCAGGGCAAGGACAGAGCCCGCCCACGGGCAGCATTACTACCACCTACGGGAGCTTCGGGTCAGCAACGGGCGCCATCGACGTAGGCTGGGGCGGCCAGAACTGGGGAAACTTCTTTGAATTTGACGGACTGAACACAGGCCGATTTCTCGACCCCCCGCAGTTCACGGTATTTCACGCCAAAGGAAACCTGCAAAATCTCTTCGATCGCCTGGACTACCAATTCAATCAGTCCGACTCGATCCACACGAGTCTGAACTACAGTCGTTCCTGGTTCCAGACGCCGAACTCTTACGACAATCTGAATGTGTCCAATGTCGTCGCCGGAGGCACCAGCGCGAACCCCGTCTTCGGCAATGTTGGTGACACCGACCAGCGTTCCAAGATTGAGACCTTCAACATCGCGCCGACCTATACACGCGTGATCAGCCCGAATGCCGTCTTTAACTTTGGTCCTTACGTTCGCAAGGATTTTTACAACTACTACCCGAGCACCAATCCACTTGCCGATAAGGGGCCCCCGAATCTCCAAACTCAAACCATCGCTCAGTACCGGACGCTTCTGAATGCCGGGGTCCGCTCCGACCTCTCGTATTCGCGGGGCATTAACAATATCAAGCTCGGAGCCGTCTATGAGCAGACTTTCCTCAGGGAAAGAAACAGTCTCAGCGTCGTGGATCCCACTTTCAACTCCCCGTGTCTGGACGCCGACGGAAATCCTGTAAGTGGGCTTACTGATCCATCGCAGTGCATTGGTGCCGGCTTGTTTCCGAACGACGGCTCCAATCCTGCCGTGACCGCGACGCCATTCAATCCCGTTCTCCTGCCGTATGACCTCACCCGCGGCGGCGGCTATTACAACTTCTTCGGCCACACAGACGTAAAGGAACTGGCTCTCTACGTCCAGGACCAGATCAAGTTCCATGATTGGCTCTTCAATTTAGGTATACGCGGCGACCTGTACAACGGTCTCGCCATCGCTCGCCAGGCAGAGCCACGCGTAGGCATCGCCTACAACTTCAACAAGACGAACACCGTGCTGCGTGTCTCCTATGCTCGCACTCTGGAGACGCCGTTCAACGAAAACCTGGTGCTATCCAGCACTGGATGCGCGAACGCAGTCCTTTCTCCGCTTCTCCTATGCAGCCCGGGCGTGCAAGGAATACTTGCTCCTGGTTATCGCAACGAGTTCCACGCTGGCTTCCAGCAGGCCTTTGGCCGATACGCGGTCGTCAGCGGCGAGTACATCTGGAAATACACGCATAACGCCTTCGACTTCAGCGTGCTCGGCAATACCCCGATCACTTTTCCGATCGATTGGCACAACTCGAAAATCCCGGGCTACATGCTGCGCGTAGATGTGCCCACCATCCACAATTTCTCCGCCTTTGTCACCATGTCTTCCGTCGCTGCCCGGTTCTTTCCACCACAAAGCGCTGGAGCCGGAGCCACTGTGGGCCAGAGTGGATTCCCATTCCGCATCGACCACGACGAAAAATTCAACCAGACCACGCACCTGCAATACCAGCTCAAGACCCACGGCCCATGGTTCGGCTTCAACTGGCGGTATGACAGCGGCCTGGTCGCCGGCTCCGTGCCTTGCTACGGTTTGGCGTCTGTTAATCCAAATACCCCTTGCGATAGCACCTCGGTCACGCTCAATGGGCAACCGGCGGTTGATCTCAGCGGCCTCACCGCCAATCAGGAATTTCAGGCCGGCCTCATCTGCAACGGCATTCGTGCAACTCCGACCACTCCACTGCCAACTCCTTGCCCGGCATCGGAGTACCGTTCCAGCCTGGTCTCTATTCCCGCTCCCAATACCGGGGACAACGACAAAAACCCGCAGCGCATCGCTCCGCGCAGCCTGTTCGACGCGGTCATCGGTGAGGAGAATCTTTTCCGCGGCGACCACTATCGCTGGAGTCTCCAGCTGCAGGCCATTAATTTTACGAACAAGTACGCCCTCTATAATTTCCTCTCCACCTTCAGTGGGACGCACTATGTAACTCCACGGGCGTTGACGGCGGAAATAGGCTTTCACTTCTAGATAGCCGCCTTCGGGTCCTGGGGCGGCAGTCAACCGCCGTCCCAGGCGCTTCTCAAAGAGACGCGGGCAGAAGGAGGCGGATATGTCGTCAGAAAAAATTCTCGGCAGGGGTACCAAAAGAAGGATCGCCCAAATCCGCTGGAAACGCTGGGAGGTCTTTCACGCCCTGGCGCTCTTCGCGCTCATGGCCATCTTCAGCGTCTTTCTGGCTGTGTGGTTTGAGGCGCATCATTTCGATTAAGTTCCGGTATGCTGAACGCTCAGGGAGAAAGACCTTATGCTTGCGCAATGCGATGTGATCGGCTTTATTCCAACAAAAGACGCTGCACTGGCACGCAACTTTTATGAGAAGACACTCGGCTTGCGATTTCTCAGCGACGACCTGTTTGCAATCGTCATGGAATCGAATGGGACAATGATCCGGATCGCGCAGGTGAAAGATTACACGCCTGTGCCGTTCACCATTCTCGGATGGAACGTCGAAAACATCGAAGAGGAGGTCGCAACTTTGGCCGAGCGCGGCGTTTCGTGCAAACGCTATCCCTGGCTTGAACAGACCGAGTCCGGCGTCTGGATCGCACCCGGAGGCGCCAAAGTGGCGTGGTTCCAGGATCCGGATGGCAATGTGCTCTCACTCTCGCAGCACCCGAAGTAGCCTCTCACGATCCCTTGCTGTTCTTTCACCCCTTGCTGTTCTTCCTCAGAGCAAGCCGTTCTGCCTGGCACGCATTGCGGTGGATATTCTGCATCTCTTTCTTGGCCGCCTTCTGACCGGGCGTGACTCTGCTCCCATGGATATGGTGGGACCTGCTTCTTGTCTCCTACTGGAGATAGCCACCCGGGACGGACTCCGAGCGCGCGCAGCGGAAGATTGAGATAGTTTGTCTTCCCGCTCCCGCCCGATAATCCGTAATACTTCTTACCGACAAAGTTCGATACAACCACCTTGTCGATGAGATAGTAATCACCCGGCGTCGGACCGCAGACTTCACGAATCGTAGTAGACCGTACCAGGGACGTGCTTCGGCCGGGGACCCGCCACGGTCAGCGCGGTATCGGGGTCTGCCAGCAGCTCCAGCACTTCATGTGACAACGTGAAGGACCATGCTTCCTTAGTTTTTGCGCCGATATCCAGATAGACGAACCCGTAAGGTATCCCCTTGTTGTTGGCGGAGTGATACCCTCGGCGTCTTCCACTCCAGTAGTGGGGTCTTCGGATGAGTCGCCAAGATAAATCAACGCATCCGCTCCAACTTGGTAAAAGAGAAATAGAGACAAATCAGCCCGGCTGCCGATGCGGCCGGGCTTTTTACATGAGTGGCCAGCTACATTCCCAAAATGGAAATCATCTTTACCATGAGTCATTTGTTTTCTGCTAGTGCAGGTAGGTCATTTCTTATGGATTATCTGCAGCCAACCTATCCCTAACTCCTATGGAATGAATAAGGTAAGAAATTAACGGAGGAGGGGGTACCGATTCTCTTATATCCTGAGACAGTATGTCTACCCACACCGAACTCGCTCCTCCTGTCGCAACTCCTCGCCGCACCGAAACCACCCTCCACGGCCATACCCTCGTAGACGACTACGCCTGGCTCCGCGAGCGCGAAAGTCCCGAGGTCATCTCCTATCTCGAAGCGGAAAACGCCTACACCAACTCCGTATTGGAGCCGACGGTGGAACTCCAGAAGACGCTCTATACTGAGATGGTCAGCCACATCAAGGAGACCGACGTCTCGGTTCCCTTCCGCGACGGCGAATACTGGTACTATTCGCGCACGGAGGAGGGAGCGCAGTACCCGATCTATTGCCGCAAGACCGGCTCTCCCGACGCACCAGACGCGGACGCTCTCGAACAGGTCATGCTCGACATAAACGAACTGGCAAAGGACGAGGCGTTCATGGCGGTCGGCAGCACGACGGTCTCCGACGACGGCAACCTCTTGGCCTATTCGATCGACAACAAGGGTTTCCGTCAATACACACTGCAGGTAAAGGATCTCCGCACCGGCGAACTACTCGGGGAGCGTGTCGAGCGGGTGGGCTCCATCGTCTGGGCCGCAGATAATCGCACACTCTTCTATACAATCGAGGACGAGGAACAGAAGCGCCAGTTCCAGTTTTATCGGCACACCCTCGGCGCGCCGCACTCCCAAGACCTGCTTATCTATGAGGAAACCGATGAGCGCTTCAACATCGGAGCTGGTCGTACCCGCGACGACCAATACATCATCCTGGAGAGTTCAAGCCACACCACAAGCGAGGAACGATTTCTCCCCGCCGAGGAGCCCGATGGGAAGTGGCGTCTGATTGCCCCCCGCCGAGACAACATCGAGTATTACGCCGAACACCGCAACGGCCTCTTCTACATCCGCACAAACGACACCGGCCGCAACTTCCACCTGGTGACGGCGCCGGTCGAAACTCCGGACCAGTCGAACTGGAAAGAAATTCTGCCACACAGAGCGGAAGTGATGCTTGAAGAAATCGACGTATTTAATTCATTTTATGTAGTATGTGAACGAATAGCCGGTCTACAGCATCTCCGGACTCAGCGCTTCTCTGGTTCGGGATCGGAAACCGCATCCGGCAGCGAAATTTGCTTTCCTGAACCCGTCTATAGCGCGCAGCCTCACATCAACCGCGACTTCGACACGACTAAATATCGCTACAGCTACCAGTCACTCGTCACGCCAGGTTCTGTTTATGAGTACGACGTATTGACGTGCGAGTCGACACTGCTCAAGCAGCTCGAAGTACCGGGCGGCTTCGACCGGACCCTTTACACCTCAGAACGCCTCTTCGTCACGGCGCCCGACGGCGTCGAAGTTCCTGTTTCCATTGTTTACCGCAAAGATCTCAGTGCGCTCGCCGAGCATCCGCTCTACGTGTATGGATACGGCTCCTATGGCTACCCGTTGCCGGTAGGCTTCAACAGCAACCGCCTCAGCCTGCTGGACCGGGGCTTCATCCTTGCCTATGCGCACATTCGCGGCGGCGGCGACCTGGGCAAGCCCTGGCACGATGCCGGGCGGCTTATGCATAAGCGCAAGACCTTCACCGACTTTATTGCCGTCACTGAACACCTGCTTGCGCAGGGCTATGGCGACCCAAAACGCGTCGCTATCGAGGGCGGCAGTGCTGGTGGTCTGCTGATGGGCGCGGTCGCCAACATGCGTCCCGATCTCTTCCGCGCCGTGCTCTCGCATGTGCCCTTCATCGACGTGATGAACACCATGCTCGATTCGTCGCTGCCGTTGACCGTGCCGGAATACGAGGAGTGGGGGGATCCCCACGAGCTCGAGGCATTCGAATACATGCTTAGCTACTCGCCGTATGACAACCTTGAGGCGAAGGCCTATCCCGCGATGCTGGTAAAGACCTCTCTCTACGACAGCCAGGTGATGTATTGGGAGCCGGCGAAATATATAGCCAGGCTGCGCACGCTCAAGACCGATGACAATTCCCTGCTTCTGCACACAAACCTGACCGCCGGACACGGAGGAGCCTCGGGACGCTATGACTACCTTAAGGAAGTGGCCATGGATTATGCGTTCCTGCTACGCGAATTGAGGGTCTGATTTGAAGTGCGATTCCATTTGCGAACCAGAAGCGGTGATCGTGTCTCCCACGCATAATGCAGCACACGAGGCAGCGGCAATAACCAGAGCCAGCGCTACGCTGCGACCGATCCCTGAAACGAGCCTCCGAAGAGGCGCGGTAACAGTCCGAAGCCAAAAAAGAGGGCAATTGCGACTGCAACTCCATAAGGAACGGTTCCTAGCAGGAGTCTTCTTGTCTGCGCATTGGCATGGCCTACGCTCCGGACCCGTTCGCGAAACAGACCCGGAGTCGCCGCCGCATAGATTCCGTAGAGTGGCGCGCTGGCTACATCCGCCGCGATAATTGTGGGTTGGGCAAGAGGGTCCAGTCCAGTATTCGATTGAGTGCTGTCCTGGTACTTGATTAGTATTGTGACTCATTAAGGAGATTCCATGACAGACAGCTCGTTTCACTATGACGTTGAGGAATCGGAAGACGAATATAAGTTAAAGCTTACGATGATTAAGTGTCATGGCAGGCTGATAGGGGAAGCAGCAAGTCAGCTCAAGGCACTGGTTACGCCCCTCATCTCGCAAGGAGCCCAACACGTCGTGATCGACCTCACCGATTTGGCTTTCCTAGATAGTTCCGGGCTTGGAACATTGGTTGGCCTGAAGGTTTCCTCGATCAATAAAGGTCTGGGTAAGCTGGAGCTCGTTAACCTGTCACCTCGTGTGCGAGAGCTCGTCACAGTTACTAACCTGATGGAGTTGTTTGCAAAATAAGAGGCGAATCGCGGAGCCGAAAGCAGCGTTTGAGCCCCCATTTTTTGCGAGCCCTTTCCGGAGTAAAAGCCCAGGGCTTACCGAGCCTCGCGTTACAAGGCGGTTGAAAAGGCCTGCTCAGGATTGTTCCTCCCACCCTTTGCTTCCCTTCCTTTGCTCCCTATTTCGTCTCTGAAATCTTAAAGACTTTGAGGGTTTCGGCGGTGACGCGCTGCTCTGTCTCGGAGATGCCCTTCCATGGGTCGCGGCGGAGGCGGGTTTTCCAGTCGTCGAAGTCGACGACGCGGAAAACGGGGCGGTCGGGAAGCTTGAGGTCGATCCAGGGGAGCGGTAGGGAGACGGCGGATTCGGCGCGGGCGCGCGGCGAGTAAGCGGCGACGGCGGTGGCTTCACGCTGGTTGCGGAGATAGTCGAGGAAGATGCGTCCCGTGCGCGCGGATTTGGTCATCTTAGTGAGGTAGAGCGAGGGCTCGCGCTTTTCCATTCCCAAAACAAATGCGTGTGTGAATTGCTTGATGACAGTCCAGTCGTATTCAGGCTGTATCGGAACTACAACGTGGAGACCTTTACCTCCGGTGGTCTTGAGAAAGCTCTCGAAGCCGAGGCCCTTTAGCTGTTGGCGTATTTCGGTGGCGCTCGCGGCGAGAGTGGGCCAGGAGATGGCGGCGTCAGGGTCGAGGTCGATTACGAGGCGGTCGGGATGCTCGAGGTCGTCGTTGCGCGAGCCCCAGGGGTGGATTTCGAGGACTCCCAACTGGGCGAGACCGGCGAGGGATTCAGGCGTGGAGAGCGTGATGTAGAGCTCGACTTTGCCGGTCTTGCGGTCGCGTACGGGAACCGACTCAAAGCCGGGCGGCAGGGTGTTGTTGACGTGCTTCTGGAAGAAGCAGGGACGCGCGGTGCCTTCGGGGCAGCGGACAAGCGACAGAGGACGTTCGGCGATGTGCGGCAGCATGTGTGGGGCGATGGCCCAGTAATAGTCGGCAAGCTGCTGCTTGGTGAGGTGCGATTCGGCGTCGAGGATCTTTTCGGGATGAGTGAGGCGGACGGGCGAGGGGGCGGCGGATTTTGGTGACGCGGACTTTGCGGAATTCTTTGCTGGAATGGATTTGGCCTCTGCGCTTGCAGGAGTAGAGTGCGTGCCGTGTTTCGATGCGGGCTTGGATTTGCCTGCGGAGGGAGGCGTAGATGGCTCTTCGCGGCGGACTTCAGTGGCGAGCTTGTCTTCGCGGAGGCCCTGAAAGGCGGCCTGGCGGACGAGGTTGTCGGCGGTCCAGGTGGCGAAGTTTACCTGGGCGATGAGCTCCGGCTTGACCCACATGGCTCCGCGGCGGGCGTCGGGTGGGACGGATTCGAAGGACGCGGACTTGAGACGGAGCTTGTCGAGGCGGGCGCGAAGCATGGCGTGGGTCTTCTGCGTAAAGCCGGTACCGGTACGTCCCGCATAGATGAGCTTGCCATCGCGGTAGTAGCCGAGGAGCAGCGCGCCGACACCATAAATTTCATTGGACGGCAGGGTGAAGCCGCCAATGACGAACTCCTGCTCGTGAATACACTTGAGCTTGCGCCAGTCGGTGGTGTGTCCCGAGACGTATTTGCACTCGCCGCGCTTGGAGATGATGCCCTCGGCATGCAGCTTGCAGGCCTCCTTGAAGACGAGGTCACCGGGCGCTTCGACGTGATCGCTGTAACGCATGGCGTCGTCGGCGTTTTCGAGGAGACGCGAGAGCAGCGCCTTGCGGTCAGTGAGGGGTAGGTCGCGCAGGTTGTATCCGTTGAGGTGGAGGAGGTCGAAGGCGAAGTAAGTGATGGGATGCTTTGCACCTTCTTGAAAGGAGGCCTGCAGGTTGGCGAAGCTGGTGGTGCCGCTGGGGGAGAGGACGACGACTTCGCCGTCGAGGATCGCGGTATCGGCGGGGAGGGCCTCGAAGAGAGGCGCGAGGGCCTTCATGCGATGCGTCCAGTCAAGGCCGGTGCGGGTGAGGAGCTGGACGCGATCTCCGTCCTTGCGGGCCTGGATGCGGTAGCCGTCAAGCTTGAGTTCGTGAACCCAGCCGGAGCTGCGCGGGGCCTCAGTTGATTGTGTCGCAAGCTGCGGGGTGATGAAGGGAGGAAGATTTTCTTTGGCAGTGCGGTCGAGAATGGGACCGAAGGAGATTTTTTTCGCTCGCGGCTTTTTGCGGTCGGGCTTTTCTGGAGCGGCTCGGGCTTTGTCGCTGGCGGACTGATCGCTTCGAGGCTTGTTAGTACGATGCCAGGCCTTGCCTGCGGCGGGGTCCTTGGAATTCCAGACATGGGTTTCCTCGCGGGCGATCTCGTCGATGCTGCGTCCAGTAACAGCGCTGTTAGGAGCCTCGTCGGCGATTGCGCGATCGGTGGCTGAACGCTCATAGTCGCCGTGCTCTTTGATGAGGAGCCAGTTCGGATTGCGGTCGCCGGGGCGTGGTTTCATGCGGATGAGCGCCCATTTGCCGTTGAGTTTTGTGCCGTGCAGAATGAACTTGAGCGATCCATCGCGGAGGCCGGCGTCGACGTCGGTATGGCCGGGCTGCGGCTCCCAGGAGCCCTGATCCCAGATCATGACGGTGCCGCCTCCGTACTGACCTTTGGGAATGATGCCTTCGAAGCCGCCGTATTGCATGGGATGGTCTTCGACCTGGACGGCGAGGCGCTTGTCTCCGACGTAGTAGCTGGGTCCCTTGGCGACAGCCCAGCTTTTGAGGACGCCGTTCCAACCGAGGCGGAAGTCGTAATGGAGGCGGGTGGCAGCATGCTTTTGGATGACGAAGGGATTGTGGCCAGGCGGCAGGTTAGCGGAGACGGATTTTGTCTTTGCTCTGGCGCGGGCTTTGCCGCTGGGCTCCGAGGTGATCTCGAAGTTGCGCATGGATTGATAGAGCTCAAGCTGCTTGTCTACTGCGTCAGCAGCGTTGGCCGGAGTAGTCGTGCCCGTTTTGCGACGGGGTGCCATCAATGTGTGTTATGCCGATTTGCGGCGTTTCGTTGGCTTCGGCGGCTTGACAAGCGCGATTCCCTCCTCAGAAGGCGCGGACTGAGAGGGTTTTTTCACCGCAGGCTTTTGGCCATTGCTGATGCTCTTGCGCAGAGCGTCCATAAGGTTGATGACTTTCGCGGATTTCGGTGCAGGCTCCTCCTGCGGGATGGGCGCATGCTTGACCTTGGCCTCGACGAGTTCGCGGAGAGCGACCTCGTACTGGTCCTTGAACTTTTCGGGATCGAACTTTGCGGCCTTGCGCTTGATGAGCATCTCGGCGAGCGAGAGCTGCTCTTCATCGACTGCGGCCTTCTTGATGTTGCCGAAGAATTCGGCGGGCTTGCGTAGCTCGTCAGCATAACGAAGGGTGTAGGCCATTAAGCCGGGCAGATTGTCGTCGGGCCAGGGTGTGACGGCAAGGATGTGTTCGCGGCCGCTGAAGGAGATTTTGCCAAGAGCCGCTTTACCGGTTTCCTGCAGAGCCTTGCGCACGACAGCGAAGGCTTCGGCCTGCACGTCGTCGGAAGGCGCGACGAAGTAGGGCTTCTCGAAGAATTCGGGGGTGATCTCTTTGGCGTCGACGAATTGGGAGACTTCGATAGCTTTGCGCGTGGGCAGGCGGAGATGCTCAATCTCTTCCGGCTCGATGGTGACGTACTGGCCCTTGGCGTATTCGTAGCCCTTGACGATGTCGGAGTTTTCGACAGGGCCTTCATCGGCGGAGACTTTCTGATGGCGAACGCGCTCGCCGGTTCGGCGGCTGATCTGATGGAAACGGATGTCGCTCTTCGAGTCAGTTGCGGTGAAGAGGCTGACACCGAATGAGACAAGCGAAATCTGAAGTTGTCCGGACCAGTAAGGGCGCATCTGTTTGTAAGCCTCCGAGAGTCCCAAATTTCCAAGGTTTCTATTCTCAGGGATTTGAGGGCGGGAATGCAAGCAATAGATTTAGTTGGAATCCGCGTCGTCACGGCGTTGTCGGCATCGCGGGAGCCGACAACGCAACTCAACGAAAAACGACCCGCGGCCACTACAGGACGGCGAACTACCGCTACGAAGACCCGGACCTATTAGAAGGACCACGGTATCTAGCCAAGCTTCTGGCGTGTGTCAGGCAGAGGGTACCGGCTCTCCGGATGAATCGACCAGCCTGGCATTTCTTTGAGCTTTTCCTGCAAAGCGGACTCATCTCCGCTGACAAGTAGCATTTGGGGTGACTGATCAATGACCTGGAGGCCGGGAATTGAGCGAATGCTTTCCAAGTGCCCGGCAGGGATCGACGAAGACCCTCCAAAGCGAAGGATGTATCGATTCATATGGCCAACCCTCCGGCTTGATCAGAATGAAATCATACCTTTGCCTTCGTAAATAGCCCCAAATCCCAGAAGCTTGGATGTACTAGCGATGGCTGTAATCATCGCCGAGGCCCGGTTCTGATCACGCGGCATCTTCAGGATATCTGGTTTGGCACCCAGCAAACGCGCCGCGGCGCCAGTTTCAGCAGGAGTAGCCATCGATGTACCACTCATGACTCCAAATCCCTTTGGCACAGTAGACATCACTCCAACCCCCGGGCCAGTGAGGTCCGTCTCTGGACCAATGTTGGAAAAATCGGCGATGAAGTTCTTTTTATCTTTTCCGAAAGGGGCGGCCACGCTTCCGTTTGGCTCTGTGTCCTTTGGAAATGTCCCGAGCCTGCCCATTGCCGAAACAGCCTGGCATATGCTGTTTGCAGCTGGGAAGCTGACCGGCTGCCGACTGTCGTTTCCATTGGCTGCAAATACCACCACACCCGCATTGTGAGCAGCCGTAAGAGCATCAGCGGTCAATGAGTCGGGGTCACCGCCACCCAAACTCATATTGATCAAATCACAGTTATCTGCAACCGCGGCGTCAATCGCCTTTGCGATTGCAAAATTGGACGAACTGGCGGCACCCTGGCCGAACACTCTGTAACTGCGCAGGGTCACACCCGGCGCAACACCGCGAATCCCAGATGGTGGTATACCTCTTGCGGCGATAATTCCGGCAACATGAGTACCGTGCCCTTCGGTACCGTTATCACCGAAGTCCCCGGGTTTTTCACCGGTCACAGTATTTTGACCGCCCTGAACAACAAGTCCGGGGTGGTTCGTGGCGATGCCGGAGTCAACGACACCCACGGTTACGCCCTGCCCGAATGTCATATCGTCACCGCCGTAAAAGAAGCGGACACAGTCGACCAATGTGAGATCGATAGTTTGCAACGGAACCTTCGTGCCGGTCTTAAGGGTGATTTTTTCCAATAGACCCGGCCAAAAGCTTGATGCCGGATATACATAGAGACGCTCGATTTTCTTACTACTGCCTCCTAGGGCGAGAGCCACCTGCCCTCGCGCATTTGTCGTTCCTTGGGCTCCGACCTTGCTGGCAAAGTCCGTGAACGCCACAACCATGGCCTTCGCCACCGGCTTGCCGTCATGTGAGGATACGATCGTTACGGTGATAGCGCTTGGCTTGGCGGCTCCTTTCATCTTCGCGCGAGCGGCAACTGCGCCAAACTGGGTACCTATCTGATACCTCATGACGGCTGGTTGGAAGTAGACCACCGGCAATATCCGTACGGAAGGATGACTGGCCCGGAGTGCGGGCAAGTCTTCGGGTCCGCACTCGATGAGTTTTGCCTTATTCTCGCCGATTGAGTCAACGACTTTCACCGGTAACATGCCAGTGTGCGTAGACATCCTATGCACTTTGTTCGAAGACGCGAAGGTTTGTTGCAAAGATTGAAAGAATTGAATCTGTTGCGGGTTATCTTCGGCGGCGATAAGTCCGCCAGCAGGAACTACAACGTATTGAGTTTTCTTGGACGGCATAGTCGCAAACCTCACGCCAATGGATTATTTGGGGTGCTGGTTTATTTCTCAGCGGCAACGAGAGCCCAACATACAATCGCACTGCACACAGTACTCCAGCGACCAAATCCCTTATAGATCTGCGCCGCCAAATTCGCCTGATCCTGGATCGTGCCTTCAGCCTTGATCTGCGGGTCTGAGACGTTGCGCACCGCAACCCAACGCGGAGCCGCATCTCCCATCTGTTCGGCAACCAGCCCAAGCACGGCGTCTCCCATCTCCGATACAGCTCCCAAGCCCCGGAGACCGTAATGGTTATCTGACGTGTCGAAGCCGAAGAAATCAGTCGTCAGCACAGATGACGGAAGTCCGCTGCTCCGCACGATCGTTGGCGGTCGGGTGTTGTCCTTGGGGAGTTGGTCGGCATTCGCCTTGAAAAGAGTCTTCGCTTTGGCGAAATACTTTGCGTTCGGGACAGTATCTTGATAGGACGCATCGTGGAACGGCTCGCCCTTTAGCCATTTCTCGCAATCAAAACGCACGATCGGGCTGACGATAACGTCTCCCACTTCACACTGGCTGCCGATCCCGCCTGCTGTGCCAGTTGTAATGACTAGCTTGGGTTGAACCTCGGTGATGATCTGCTTCCACACATCCTCATTGGGGAGCGTCGCATTCCCCTTGGGCACAGCCTTGTTGGTGTCCTGCGATAAGTGGGACTCGGACTTGAAGACAATTGCCTTCTTGCTTCCAATGGTCGTCGTCCAGTACGCCCCTAACCGTTTTGCCTGTACTGCAGGAGAGCCCTTGCTCATCTTGCTCGCAATTTTGTCGTAATTATGCGTGTAAGGAACATAGTCATTCCGGGAATCCTTACCCGGCGTAAGCACGCGACTGAGCGCATGCCCCTCATCCACGGTCCAGGTCACGATCAATACATCGGCGCTCGGCAAGGGGCTACCGCTGGTCGCGGTGGGCTTAGGCCCGGTTTTTGGCGCGAGTCCCGTGGGCCACGGGATCTCCGTAAACCTGGATAATCCGGTCGCAGTCGAAAACGCCAGAAACGCCATACCCTCCGGCGCTTGAGAATCAAAATCGATGATCTCACGCTGTATATCTTCAGAAGTGGCGCTGGGTTGAGCCGCTTTTGTGAAGGCGAAGGTAGACACAGGCGCAGGTGTTGATTTGGGATCAAATCCCAGGTTCCGCTTGACCCAAGCTCGGTTCGCAATCATCTCGTTTCCCTTCCCTCGCTTCTCGTTATAGTGCGATTAGGTGTTCTCTCGTTACAGCCCATCGGACATACTTCAGCCGCTAGAACTCTAGTGTTGTTATCCCGTTTCGTCAACGGTGCCTAAACATCTGCCCTTTCAAGCTTTTCCTTTGCTCTATCGTTAATACTTAAGTATGTACTTGACAATTAGACCGCACCTGTACTAATACTTAAATATCTACTTAACTGTTGAGGCCGGACTCAAATAGCGGATTGGAGCGGTTCTGTCTGGTTTTCAACAAATTTCATAGGTAAACAGGAGAAGGAACATGCGGAAATTAATCGTTTTCAATCACGTTTCACTGGATGGGTACTTCGTTGATGCGAACGACAGCATGAGTTGGGCAAAGACACGCAAAGACGACGCGGAGTGGAATGCGTTTGTCGAGGAGAATGCAAGTGGAGATGGTCCGCTGCTGTTCGGCCGGAAGACCTATGAGCTGATGATTCGCTACTGGCCGACATCGATTGCGGCCCAGCATGATGCCGCGGTCGCCGATCGGATGAACAACCTGCCGAAGGTCGTGTTTTCGAAAACGCTGGACCAGGCGTCGTGGAGCAATACGAAGTTGGTGTCGAGCGACATGGCAACGGAAGTGCGGAAGATGAAGGAAGAGTCAGGCGACGGCATGACGATTCTGGGAAGCGGCACACTTGTGTCGCAGCTGGCGGATGAGGGGCTGATCGACGAGTACCATATCGTGGTGAATCCTGTTGTTCTTGGCAAGGGTAGGACGATGTTCGAGGGCGTCCGCGGGAAGGACACCCAGGAGACGCTGGCTCTGAAACCGACGAAGAGCCGGACCTTCGGTAACGGCTGCGTCTATCTGGTCTACGAACCAGCGGCGTGAAGGCTGCTGGTTGAAATTGGGTAAGTAAGGAGAGGAAATGATGAAAGAACGATCCGTTACGCACAGTACGTTTGTGATCGAGCGCACTTATCCCACGACGCCACAGCGCGTGTTTGCCGCCTTCGCCGACCCGGCGAAGAAACGCCGCTGGTTCAGAGAGGATGATTCGGCGATCGGCGAGTTCGAAATGGATTTTCGAGTGGGTGGCCGTGAGCGGACGTCTTTTCGCCTTAGCGCAGGGCCATTTAGCGGCGTCATCTGCACGAATGACACGACCTATCAGGACATTGTGACCGACGCCCGCATTGTTCTGGCGTACACCATGACGCTCGGGGAGAATCGCATGTCGGCGTCACTGGCCACGTTCGAACTGATGCCGGCGGAAGCAGGCACCGACCTTATCTTCACCGAGCAGGGTGCATTCTTCGAGGGATCCGACAGCCCGGAGATGCGGCGCGGGGGGTGGGAAGAACTGCTTGGACGGCTTGCGCGTGAGCTGGCGTGATGGTTCGCGATCACGGAGACACGGCCTATGCATAACCAGAGAGCCAGCATCGATCGCGTTTTTCACGCTCTCGGGGACCCTACTCGCCGGGTGCTTTTGGAAAAAGTGAGTGAAGGCCCCATTTCGGTCTCGAGTCTGGCAAAGCCTCTGGCGATTACTCTGGCGGCTGTGATTCAACACCTGCAGGTGCTGGAAAAAAGCGGGCTGGTGCACACCACAAAGGTCGGCAGGGTGCGTACCTGCCACATAGAGGCAAAAGGGCTATCGGTGGCCGAGGGATGGATCAGCGATCGGCGTTCGCTTTGGGAGAGACGGCTCGATCGCCTGGGAGATGTACTTGCCGAATCGGATGAGAAGTGAGCCAAAGGGCGCACGAAATATCCCCTTGCACTTCTACAGGAGATGAAGTATTACTCTTGTAGAAGTACAAGGGAAGTCCATTGCCAACTCAACGTATCGATTTTCCGCAGGGCACGCTGGACCTGCTCATACTGAGAACCCTTTCAATGGCGCCGCAGCACGGCTGGGCGATCTCCGAGCGCGTCCAGCAGGTGTCGAGCGATGTTCTTAAGATCCAACAAGGGTCGTTGTATCCGGCTCTTCACCGGCTAGAGCGGCGCGGCTGGATCAAGGCCAAATGGGGCCTCTCCGAGAACAATCGCCGGGCAAAATATTACGAACTCACGCGTGCCGGGCAGAAGCAGCTGGAAGTGGAAACGGAAAGCTGGCGACGGCTTACCACGGCTGTCGCCCAGATTTTAGAGAGTGTGTGAGGTCCTTGCATGCTGAACGATTTGCTTTACCGGCTGCGCGCGCTGTTTCGCCGGAGCACCCTGGAAACCGAACTCAACGAGGAGCTCCGTTTTCACTTCGATCATGAAGTGGAAAAGTACAGGAAACAGGGCATGACCGATCAGGAAGCGAAGCGTCGCGCACGGCTTGCCTTCGGCGGCCAAGAACAGGTGAAGGAAGACTGTCGAGAAGCGCGGGGTACCGGTTTTATTGAGACCTCCCTGCAGGACCTTCGCTACGCACTGCGACAGTTGTGGAGCAATCCATCTTTCGCCATCGTCATCATTCTGACGCTGGCCCTGAGCATCGGGGCAAATAGTGCCATCTTCAGCGTTATCTCCAGCGTTCTGCTCAAGTCGCTTCCTTATCCGCAGCCGGAGAGGATTGTTCGCGTCTTCCTGACCAACTCTATCTATCCAAAATTTCCTCTGAACCCCTTTGACTTTATTGACTACCGGACGCGCAGCAAGTCTTTCGACTTCCTTGCCGCCTACACGCGCGGAGACATGCAGTTATCCGGCGGCTCAGCCGAACCCGTGAGCCTGCACGGCTTCCAGATCACCTCCGGATTCTTCCGCGTCCTGGGCCTGCATCCGCAGCTGGGAGGCGAGTTTGACGAGAAAGCTGAAACTCCGGGCAACGGTCTACAGATTATTCTCAGCGATCGCATCTGGCGCTCCAGATTCGACGCGGCACCCGACATTATCGGACGTAAGATCACCCTGAATGCGCAGCCATTCACGGTCGTGGGCGTCATGCCTGCTGGTGTTGAGCACCCCGGTAACGAATACCACTCACTCGCCTATGGCGACGATATCGATCTCTGGTCACCTTTCACCTTCGAGGGAGACCCGTCGCGCCGCGGGTCGCATTACATTGAAGGCATCGGACGTCTGAAGGATGGCATCACCCCCGAGCGGGCACAGTCTGAGATGAACTCTGTCATGGCCCAGCTCGGACGCGAGCATCCCGAGGATTCGCACTGGCAGGTCATGGTCATTCCCCTCTATCGCGAGGTTGTCGGTGCCAGCCAGCGAATGTTGCTGGTGCTGCTCGGAGCGGTCGGCATGGTGCTACTGATCGCATGCGCCAATGCTGCCAATCTGCTGCTCGCTAGAGCCGCAACCCGGCAGCGCGAGATCGCCGTGCGGCTGGCCCTGGGCGCGTCTCGATCCCGCCTTATCCGTCAGTTGCTTACGGAAAGCCTGCTCATCGCTTTCGTTGGAGGCGCTCTGGGCCTCGGCATGGCGGCCGGCGGCGTGAAGGCTCTGGTGTCTCTGCTTCCCGCCGATTTTCCTCGATCGCGTGAAATTCATGTGAGCGCTCCGGTCTTCGCCTTTACCTTTCTAGTCAGCGCGGCCACCGGGATTGTTTTCGGATTGGTCCCTGCCATCCAGGCCTCACGGACAGATCCGAGGCGAGGCCTGCATGAGGGTGGCAGGACTTCTACCGCCACCGGACGCCTGAGCCGCCTTCGTAATGCCCTGGTGGTATCCGAGGTGAGTCTCGCCTGCGTACTGCTCATCGGAGCCGGCCTGATGCTGCGTAGTCTGCTCAATCTCGTCCATCTCGATCCGGGCTTTCGTGAGAAGCATGTTCTCACCGCGACTCTCTCGCTGCCGAGAGCTGAGTATAAGAACGAAGGGGTCGTCGGGCGATTCTATAACACGCTGACGACGAACCTCGCCGCCCTGCCAGGCGTCGAATCAGCCGGTGCAGGTAGCGATCTTCCATGGACGGGTTACGACGAAAACACCAGTTTGAATATTGAGGGCAAGCAGCCTCCACCGCACGACGAATTTCATGCGCGCTATCACGCAGCCACGCCGGACTACTTTCGCGCCCTGAGCATTCCTCTGCTGCACGGACGTTTCTTCACTGCGGGTGACAAGAGTGACGCGCCGACTGTCATCATCATCAACCGCGCCATGGCGGAGAAGTATTGGCCGAACGAAGATGCCGTAGGGAAACGCGTGACGTGGGACGACCACCCCAAGGAGAAAGACTGGTTCACCGTGGTCGGCGTCGTGGGCGATGTAAAGGACAAGCCCAATAGTCCCACCGCAGAACCTGCTTTCTGGTGGCCCGATCTCCAGCAGCCGTTTTCTTTCGTGGATATGTCCCTCGTGATTCGATCCGCCTCTAACCCCGAGTCTCTCGCGGACGCAGTACGTAACGAAGTGAGGCGGCTTGATCCGGCTCTGGCCGTGGCGGATGTTCAGTGGATGGACGAGATCGTATACGGCTCGGTTGCCACCCCGCGCTTCGCGTTTGTGCTGGTGGGATTGTTCGCCGGACTTGCCATTCTTCTGGCCGCGATCGGTACCTATGGAGTCATCTCGTATTCCGTCAGCCAGAGAACTCCCGAATTTGGGCTGCGCATGGCCCTGGGCGCACAGAGGCTGGATGTAATCCGGCTGGTTCTGATGCAGGCTGCGAGACTCGTTCTGACCGGCACGGCTCTTGGACTCGTTCTTGCTCTCACGCTGGCACGCGTGCTGAAGAACCTAATCTACGATGTCAGCCCCGCTGATCCACTCACGTTCGCTTCCGTCGGGCTCATGGTGATCGCCATCGCTGTCCTTGCCTGCTACCTCCCAGCGCGAAAAGCTACAAAAGCCGATCCCATGATTGCTCTGCGGGCAGAGTGACAAACCCACCATAGCTGAGCGAAAGTGAGCCACCTGCGATCGATGCTCTGAGCCGATACAATTTGGGTGATGACTACGAGCTATCGTACTTCCCTGCTGCAACTGCTTTCGCGCATATCGTTCAAGCTAGGCGATTTCACGCTTTCCTCCGGCGCAAAGAGCGACTACTACATCGATTGCCGCACGACGACTCTGCATGCGGAGGGCGGGCGGTTGACTGGGCTGGCGATTCTGGAACTGCTGCGAGAGCACAAGCTGAAACCAGCGGCGGTGGGCGGGCTGACCATGGGCGCGGATCCGATCGTGTCGAATGTGGCGACAGCCAGTGCGTGGCATGCGCTGGAACATCATGGAGGGCCGCTGATTCATGGCTTTCTGGTGCGCAAAGCCGACAAGGCGCACGGAATGGGTCGGCGGATCGAGGGGTTTCTGGAGAAGGGCGCGGCAGTGCTGATTGTGGATGACGTGTGCACAACTGGGGCTTCAACGATCACCGCGGTTGAAGCTGCCAAGGAAGCCGGCATGAAGGTGATTGCAGCGGTCTGCCTGGTGGAGCGCGAAGAGGCGAAGGGGCGTCCGGTGGTGGAGGCGGCTTGTGAAGGGGCTCCGTTTCTGCGGCTGTTCACGGCTCGTGATGTGCGCCAGGCGCATGTGGCGCAGATGGCGATGTAAGGCAGGGGACAGGGTGTAGAGCGTGGTGGCAAAAAATCGGGGGCAGAGTGGGAGGTCCTCCGCCCTCGTGTATTGGGATCTCAGATTGGCGCTTTCAGATTGGCGCCGCTTTCAGCCGATTCCGCGTATTTACTGCTGTGGCGTGCCAAGTTTGCTGGTTTGGGCGGGAGCAGTGGCGTTCTGGCCCTTCATATTCGAAAGCATCTGAATTTCGACACGCCGGTTTTTGGCGCGACCCGCAGGGGTCGAGTTCGATGCGACTTCCCGATCCATACCGATGCCGATCAGATAAAACCTGCGTGCCGCGACGTTGTGCTGCACAACCAGATACTGAACGACTGCCTGGGCACGGCGTTGACTGAGGTCGTAGTTATACTCGCGCGAGCCAACGTTGTCGGTACCCCCGGTTATTTCCAGAATGTAGTTTGTTGTCCCGTCGAGATGCCCAGCGAACTCATCGAGGTGCGCTCTGTCCGTGCGCGTCAGATCCGCTTTATCGAATCCGAAGTTCACAGTCGTGTCGGCGACCTGCTTAAAGTTATCGAGGTTAGCGACTACGCTACCCAGCGAGTCGGCACGGGTAATTGCATCCTGAGCAGAGTCGTGGGCCTGTGTCGCCGACTGGTTGGCGGTCTGCGCCTGCTGGTTCGCTGTATCCGCACTTTTCTGTGCCTGTTGGATTCCGGCCTGTGCGCGCTGGTCTACGTCGTGGATGTTGCGGTTGTTGGTCGCGGTGGCGTCGTCGAGCTCATTGGTGCGCTGGATAATGGGCTGGGTCTGGCTGCGGACATAGTTCTTGGTGGTGCATCCGGTGATTAGGAGCAGGGAAAACGCTCCCAGGGCCGAGGTTGCGTAGAGTGCAAATATTTGAGATTTCATGTGAATTTTCATAATTGTTCGAACTCCGTTTCGAGCTTTATTCGCTGGGCAGCCGAGGCCACCCAGCTTGTTTTACCTCTGAGCACCTCACCGGGGAACGGGAGAAAGCGGCTTGCGAAGAGACACGCCGGGTTTTCCACCTGAAAACTTGTGCAACCATCGTGCCAAATCCGAAAGCTTTGGTAAGAATTGTTTTTTGAACTGCTTATGAATACTTTTTCATCCGGAACCTGAACGATGACCTAAGTGGGAATCGGGTATCTTTTACGCGGTTACCGGGAATTCATGCTGTGGACACGGCTCTGCCAGCCGAACAGCTAGACTGAAGAAGGTGGGATGGATCTACAGGAGAAAATTCGGAGTTTGCCGACGCGGCCGGGCGTCTATCTGTACAAAAACGCCGACGAAGAAGTGATCTATGTTGGCAAGGCGAAGAATCTGCGGTCGCGGGTGCGGTCTTACCTGCTGGAGGCTTCGCAGGCGAATGCCAAGACCGGGTCACTGATGCGCGAAGCGATCGATGTGGACTACATCCTCGTCGACAATGAACATGAGGCGTTGGCACTCGAAAATAACCTGATCAAGCAGCGGAAGCCACGCTTCAACATTCTGCTGCGCGACGACAAGACCTATCCGTATGTGAAGCTGACCCTGGGGGAGCGCTATCCCAAGGTGTTTGTGACGCGCCGGCTGCGCAAGGATGGCGGAGCGTACTATGGTCCCTATTTTCCGGGGAATCTAGCATACCGCATCGCGGAGGTGATCCACCGGAACTTTCTACTGCCGAGCTGCAAGATCGACCTGTCTAGGTACCATCCGCGGCCGTGTTTGCAGTACTACATCAAGCGCTGCCTCGGGCCGTGCGTGGAGGGGCTGACGACTCCGGAGGCTTACCGCGAGGCGGTGCGGGATGCGCAAATGTTTCTGGAGGGACGCGGCGCGGATCTTGCGAAATCGATCGGTGCGCGCATGGAAATGGCTGCGGCGTCAGAGCAGTTTGAGCTAGCGGCGAAGTATCGCGATCTGCTAGTGACGATCAGCCAGTTGCACGAGAAGCAGAGAATCGCTTCGGCGGACAGCGACGATGCGGATGTGTTTGGCTACCACTACGAGAACGGCATGCTGGCGGTGAATCTGTTCCACATGCGCGGCGGCAAGATTGTGGATCGGCGAGAGTTCTTCTGGGAGGATTTAGATACGTTGCTGCTGGAGGACGCAGGGGCGGACTATGAGAACGCGGTACAGAACGAGCTGGGGCAGACACAGTTCGTGGCGGGGGCATTTTTCGCGGCGCTGCTGAAGCAGCTCTATATCGATCAGCAATATGTGCCACGGGCGGTGTATCTGCCGGTGGATTTCGCGGATCGCGCGATCCTGACGGCGCTGCTGGCGGAGCGCAGTGGGCATCGCGTGGAGATTGCGGTTCCGGTACGCGGGGAAAAACGATCACTGGTCGATCTGGCCGGGCAGAATGCGAAGCAGAGCTACGATCAGCGCTTCCGCGTGATGCAACCATCGCAAAAGGCGATCCGCGAGGCACTGCAGGACGTGCTTATGCTGCCGGAGCTTCCGCGACGAATTGAATGCTTCGATATTTCACACCTTCAAGGCGCGGAGACCGTGGCGTCGATGGTGGTGTGGGAAGACGGCGCGATGAAGAAGTCGGACTACCGGAAATTTCAGATCAAGACGGTGGATGGCGTGGATGACTTCGCTGCCATGCGCGAGGTGGTAGGACGGCGCTACCGGCGCATGGTCGAAGAGAAGCGGCCGATGCCGAGCCTGATTCTCGTCGACGGCGGGCTGGGACAATTGCACGCGGCGACCGAGGCTCTGGAGGAGTTAGGGCTGACGACGCAGCCGCTAGCGTCGATCGCCAAGCGCGAAGAGATTATCTACCTGTTCGGACAGGAGAACGAGCCGGTGGTGCTGGAGCGGCGTTCTCCAGTGCTGCACCTGATCCAACACGTACGCGATGAGTCGCACCGGTTTGCCATCAGCTACCACCGCAAGCGCAGAGAGATGCGGGATCGCGACTCGGAGTTACTGACGATTCCGGGCGTGGGAACGCGGACGCGGACGCGGCTGATCGAGCACTTCGGCAGCCTGCGCAGCGTGCAGCAGGCTGGTCTGGAGGCTCTGACCGCCGTGGTTCCGCGGAAGACGGCGGAGTTGATCTATGGGCGTTTTCATGTAGAGGCGGAGAGTCCGCTGCACGTGCTGAATAACGAGGCTTAGACTGGCCTGCCTGCAAATCGACCTGGCTTCATAGAACTTCCTGTTTGGCTTCATGGAACTTCCTTCGCGTGTGCGCGTATAGCTGCTACAGTTGGGCTAAATCCACCTGGGCTGACTGCATGAATACAACTGCTGTGACTGAAGACCGCTCCCCTTCCGCACTGCAATCCCTTGCCCGGCTGCGCTCGATTGTGTGGATCAGCCTGATCTTTGCAGCCATCAAGGTTGGGCTGCACATCGTCACCAACATCATCGCGCAGCGTGCGGGTTACGGCATCTTCCGCGATGAGCTCTACTACCTGATGTGCGGGCGCCATCTGGCCTTCGGGTATGTGGACCAGCCTCCGATGGTAGCTCTGCAGGCGCGATTGGCGGAGACACTGTTCGGATATGACCACATGTGGTCGCTGCGACTGATTTCGGCGCTGGCTGGTGGCGCGAAGGTGTTTCTGACGGGGATGCTGGTATGGGCGCTGGGCGGTGGACGCCGGGCGGCTGCGCTGGCCATGCTGGGCGTACTGGTGGTGGGGGTGTACCTCGGCATCGACAGCTTTCTTTCCATGAATTCCTTTGACCCGGTGTTCTGGATGACGTGCGCGCTGGCGCTGATCCTGATCGTGCGCGCTGAATCGTCAGAGGCCACGCGGAACTGGTGGATCGTGCTGGGCGTGAGCGCGGGCCTGGGGCTGGAGAACAAGGTTTCTGAAGTATTTTTTCTGATCAGTGTGTTGGTCGCGCTGCTGCTGACGCCGCAACGGCGGATCTTGAATAGCCGCTGGTTTGGCGTCGCCATGCTGCTGATAGTCGCGCTGGCGCTACCGAACTTGCTATGGCAGCTTCACTACCACTTCCCTACTCTCGAGTGGCTTCGCGATGTACAGAAGAGTGATAAGGATGTGAAGCTGCCGCCGCTGAAATTCCTGGGCGCTCAGGTGATGATGCTGAATCCGTTCACCGTGCTTCTTTGGATGTCGGGCGGGGTATGGCTGCTGGTGAGCAAGGCGGCGCGTCCGTTTCGTTTTCTCGGCTTGGCGTATCTGCTGTTTCTCGCGAGCATGATGGCGATGCATGGCAAGGACTACTATCTTGCGCCCGTGTATCCCGTGCTCTTTGCCGCGGGCGGAGTGGCATGGTTCTCGTGGGCGCGCGAAAGAGCCTGGAAGAATGCTCTGATCGGCGTGTATGGGGTTCTGCTGATCTGGGCGTGCTACCGGTCAATCCCATTTTCGATTCCTGTAATGCCGCCGGAGCGCATTGTGGCTTACGAGAAGAAGATCGGCTTCACACCACAGGATACGGAGAATCACGATGCAACCATCCTGCCGCAGTTCTTCGCAGACAGGTTTGGATGGACGGAACTGGTGGAGAAAGTGGCGCGCATCTACAACGCGCTGCAGCCACAGGAGCGAGCCATCACCGGCATCTTTGCGGGCAATTACGGCGAGGCCAGCGCGATCAACCTCTTCGGGCAGAAATACGGTTTGCCAACGGCCATCAGCGGGCACCAGAACTACTGGATCTGGGGACCGCAGGGATACACGGGGCAGGAGATGATCATCATCAACGGGTCGACGCCCGAGGAGATGAAGCCGTTCTATACCTCGTGCAAGATTGTGGATGTGCGCAACAATCCACTGACGATGCCCTGGGAGCGCGGAAATATCTATCTCTGTTATGGCAGAAAAGCGACTTATGCGGCAGACTGGAATGACCTCAAGTACTACCACTAGATTTCGCCTGAGGGCTTACCTCACCGGAGCCTAACGCCTTGGAAACTGCCCCCGCTGAAAGGCAACAGCAGACGCACGATCTGCCGCGGGTTCTGCATACTTCGCACGCGACGGCCATCGTCGTGGGAACGCTGATCGGCAGCGGGATTTTTCTTGTTCCACAAGAGATGATGCGGGCCACGGGGTCGTCCGGGCAGGTGTATCTGGCGTGGATTGTCGGCGGACTCCTCTCGCTCTTTGGAGCGATGACCTACGCCGAGCTGGGCACCATGCTGCCCTACACGGGCGGCGAATATGTGTATTTGCGCGGTGCATACGGCGATCTGACGGCGTTCCTGTACATGTGGACATGGTTCGCGGTGGCGAAGCCGGCTTCGATCGCAAGCGTGACAACGGGCTTGGCGCGGACGCTGGCTATTTTTGCCGCATTTCGATGGCTCGATACCACGGCCTTTCATTTTGTGCTGGCGGTGACGTGGGCACAGATCTTCGCGATTGGCGCCACGTGGCTGATTACCGGACTGAACTATCTCGGTATTAAAAAGGCGGGCGACTTTCAGCTGGTTTTTACGTGGCTGAAAGGCGTGCTGATCCTGGTGATTGCGGGGTTCTGCTTTGCTTCGGCGGCAGGCCATTGGGGAAATTTCAGGACGGTCGACGCCGGCGCGCACGGAGGATTTGGCGGATTCATGATCGCGCTGATCGCGGCATTGTGGGCGTATGACGGATGGAACGACCTGACGATGGTTTCGGGCGAGGTGCAGAATCCGGAGCGAAGTCTGCCGATTGCGCTCATCGCCGGGCTGGGCATCGTGGGCGTGCTGTACATGGCGACCAATGCGGCAATCCAGTACATTTTGCCGGCGGCAACAATTGCTGCATCGCCGCGGCCGGCGGTGACGGCCCTGGCCGTGGTGACGGGGCCATGGGGAGCAGCGCTGGTTTCAGGCGTAATGGCATTGAGCATCTTTGTCACGTTGAATGGGACGATCATGTCGGGCGCGCGCGTGCCGTTCGCAGCTGCGCGGGATGGGCTGTTCTTTCGGCGGATGGCGGATATTCATCCGCGATTCCAGAGCCCTTCGACTTCGCTCGTCGTCCAGGGATTGCTGACGACTGGGCTGCTGCTGGCTGTTGGGCGATTTCAGCAGCTGTTTGAACTGGCCATCTTTGCGGAGTGGTTGTTCTACATGATTACGGCGACGACGATCTTTGTGTATCGCAGGCGGCAGCCCAAATCGGCGACGTATCGGGTGTGGGGATATCCGGTGGTCCCGGTGCTGTTCATAGCGGCGGCTGCCGTGCTGCTGTACTTTTCGTACGCGGAGAACTGGAAGAATTCTCTGCTGGGGACGGCGGTGATTCTGCTGGGGCTTCCACTGCACTTGATCTGGAAGGGTAAAGTGAAGCACCCCGCGTGACGTTGAACCGACCTATTCCATGGCTCAGGAAAGAATTGTTCGGAGGTACTGGTAACTGCTCTGGATGCTGGCGATGGGGTTACCGGGAGTCTCGTCCTGTTCGACGAAATAGTGCTCGATGCGCATGCTCTGTGCTGTATCGAGGACTGCTTTCCAGTCGATGTTCCCATGGCCGACTTCGGTGAAATGCGAGGAGGACTCGGACATATCGTTCGAGGGTGCGAAACCGGGCTTGCGGTCCTTGAGATGAATCATGCGGGCACGGTCGCCAAGGCGGTGCAACATCTTCACCGGATCGTTTCCTGATTGCGCGATCCAGTAGCAGTCCATCTCGAAAAAGACCAGTGCGGGATCGGTTTCGGCGAGGAGGATATCATAGCCTGTTTGCTTTCCTGAGGGGCCGTCGAACTCACGGAATTCGTAGTCGTGATTGTGAAAGGCGAAACGCATGCCCATATCTTTCGCGTGCTTGCCCCACTCGTTGAACTGTTTTGCCGCCGTGTGGAAGCCTGCGAGAGAGGTCTGTTGAGATTTGGGCAGCATGGGACAGACCATCCAGTCGACGCCCAGTTCTTTGGCGTATTCGAATTTCCCAGAGAGGCCGTCATAGTTAAAGTGACCGCTGGGCACGCGCAGGCCGGCATCGTGAATCATGCCGCGCAATTCCGGCGCTGGATGAGTGTAGACGTTCCAGTAGGTTTCGACTTCTTCGTAGCCGATGCCGCGAATCTCTTTAAGAATCGCAGACAGACCGCCTTCTGCCTGCTTGCGAACCGTATAGAGTTGTACGCCCAGTGGGAGATGCTGCGCGGCCCAAAGGCGCGAGACAGAGAGCGACATCATCGGCAGCGCGACGACAGAGGACTTGAGCAAGGTTCGTCGATTGATCATGAAACATTCATCATACTGAATCGCCTGGCCGGTGGCTCTTGAAAGGCAGCCAGATCGTAAACAACGCTCCCTGAGGAGGACGGCTTTGGACTTCGATTCCGCCACCGTGTGCGACCATGATTGCTTTGACGATCGCTAACCCCATGCCGGTGCCGGAAATGCCGGGCTTCTGATTCCGTCCCCGATAGAATTTGTTGAAGATGAGAGGCTGCTCGAAATCCTCGATGCCCGATCCGTGGTCTTCAACGCTGACCAGGAGACGATGGTCTTCGATTCGACTACCGATACGCAAGGGTGAGCCGGAAGGAGAATACATGGCGGCATTTTCGATGAGATGATGCAAGGCACGACCGACAAGTCTGCGATCCATGGCAACATCGGGCATATTTTCCGGAATATCCACATCTACGGTGCGGTCATCGAGTAGGGGCTGGGCCTCTTCAAGAGCCACCTCGATTATTTCGCGCATGCTCTCGGGCCTGGCCTGCACGTGAATGCTGGCCGCATCCAGCTGTGCCATTTCAATTGCCTGGCCAATGAGCCGGTCGAGGCGGAAGCTCTCTTCGTCGACAACGGCATACATCTCGAGACGCTGATGGTCGCTCATCTGAGGCTGGCTGATAAGAGTGGTCGCGGCGGCACGGATAGAGGTGAGCGGGGTACGTAGGTCGTGGGTGACTGAATCGAGCAGAGCACTGTGGAGCCGTTCACTTTCGCGCGCTGCCTCCATATGGCTGGTGCGTTCAAGAGCAGCAGCGCGTTCCAGTGCGATGGCGACAAGTGTTCCAATTGCTTCATAGATGTTCGTCGATTGCTCGCCGCGAAATGCAATTGCACCCATGGAGCGCATCCCTAGCAATAGCGGGACAAGATGAATACCATCAATGACGGTGACAGTAGGATCGGTGGCGTGGGCTGCATTCTTCAGTTCACTCAGAGACACAAGTTCGTATTCGGGATCGGAGTAGTAGGCCGTATCGCCGTCGCGAACATAGAGTGCCACCGCGCGAAAACCGAAAATTTCAGCGGCGATCGATGGGGTTATCCGGGCAATGGTGCTGAGATCGTCGTGCAGGAGTAGCTCCTGGCTGAATTCATAGAGATGCTGCACCTCGCGGTGACGGATTTCAGAAAGTTCAGCCTCGCTATGTTCCCTGTCGGAGAGATGGCTGACAAGAAAACTGGCGCAGAGAAAGGCCGCCAGGGCGACCAGATTTTGAGGATCGCGAATCGTAATTCTGCCAATGGGAGGAAGAAAGAAGACGTTGTAAAGCAGCGCGCAGAGAAGCGAGAGATAGAGAGAATAGGCCAGACGCCATCGCGATGCGGTAATAAGAATGAGCACCAGAAAGCTGAGGGCTACGGTCGTCGGGTTGACGCGCAGAAGACGGCGAAACACGAACACGAGGAGAAATGCCAGCAGCGTGAGACCCGCATACCTGAGTACGGCCGCGCTGATGCGGGCTGTATTCTTTTCCATGACAGGGCGATGATACAGAAGGAAAACCAATGACGGAACGCGTTCTGGTAGTCGACGATGAAACACAAATTACGAGAGTTCTGCGCGCCGCTCTTTCAGCTCAGGGCTACGATGTTCGAGCGGCAAACGATCCAGAGGAGGCGCTCCGAATTTTCGAGGAGTGGGCTCCCGATCTCATGATCACGGACTTGATGATGCCGGGCATGACGGGCGTGGAACTCTGCCGGGCCGCGCGCCTGAAAAGCAAAGCGCCGATTCTTGTGTTGTCGGTGCGCGACCAGGAACGATCGAAGATCGAAGCCCTGGACGCGGGAGCAGACGACTACGTAACCAAACCTTTCGGGATTCAGGAATTGCTGGCGCGCGTTCGCGCACATTTGAGGCGGGCGCCGGAACGTGTGACCGATGCGCCGATCGAAGTCGGCGACTTTGTCGTAGACATCGCGGCGCACTCCATCCTCGTATCCGGGCAACCCATTCATCTGACGCCGAAGGAGTTTGACCTGCTACTGCTGTTTGCGCGGAACGCAGGAAAGGTACTCACGCATCGCGCACTGCTGACCGCAGTCTGGGGAGCGCAGTCGGCACAGCAGCCGGAGTATCTAAGGGTATTTGTGGGACAGCTGCGAAAGAAATTGCAGGGCAGCGGGACCAAGGAATACATCCAGACCGAGCCATGGGTGGGCTATCGCTTTTTGCCGGAGGGCGGTGCAGGATAGCTGGTTAAACCAGTCTTTATGACTTCCTTATAAATTCCTTATCGGCATCTTAGCGCGGCAGCGATTAACTAAAGATCGTTGTGCTTTTTAAAAAACATTGGCGCGCGCTGTTGAGACCTGGGAGGAATCTGCGCCTGCTCCTGCTTCCATTTCTGCTGCAGTCTGCCTCAAGCCACGCACAAACTGCGTCTACAACGACCAGTGAAGAGATAGAGCAGTTGCGCGAGACGGTCCGAGCGCTTCAGAGTCGCGTAGCTGCGCTTGAGGCAGAGCGCGGGGCGGAGCACGACAGGAAACATGGAGACGGCGGGTCGAATCACGACGGACCCGAAGCAGCCGCGGCTCTGTCCACAGCGGCAAATGAACTGAAGGCATCTGGAGGAGATCCCCCAGTTACGTCGGCTTCGATCACCCAGACGCCGGGTGAAGGCGGCGCGAAGCTGCCGTCCGTTCTACCAACCCAACTGCCGGGCGGGGCGACACTCAACTATCTCTTTGACGGCTATTACGAGTACAACTTCAACGCGCCGATTGGGCGAGTGAACTATCTGCGTGCCTACGATGTGTTGAGCAATGCCTTCAGCCTGAACCAGGCGGATGTGATCCTGACTCTCGATCCGGATGTGAGTGCAGGGCGGCGGTACGGCGTAAGGCTGGACCTGCAATACGGGCAGGCGACGGCTACCTTGCAGGGGAATCCGGCAAACGAGCGAAGGCCCGAAATCTATCAGAATGTCTATCAGGTTTATGGCACCTACATTTTCCCGCTGGGGCGCGGTTTGGAGGTGGACTTCGGTAAGTGGTCGAGTTCCCTGGGCATCGAGGGCAACTACACAAAGGACCAGATGAACTATACGCGGTCTTTCTATTTTAACTTTTTGCCCTTCTATCACATGGGTGTGCACGCCACCTACCACATCAACGACAAGCTGGCTGCAAACTACTGGATCGTGAACGGTACGAATCAGGTTGAGCCAACGAATTCTTATAAGGACGAGCTGTTCGGATTTGCTGTCCAACCCGCCAAGTCGGTGAACTGGACGGTGAATTATTACAACGGACAGGACCATCCGGACACGACCGAGGTACTGACTTGCGGACCAGCTCCTGTGCAGCCCGGCCTGTGCTTTACGCCTATCATTCCGGCGCCGGGCGGCAAGGTGCACATTTTCGACAGCTATGCGACGTGGAACGCAACACCCAAAGTCACATTTGCTCTCGAAGGAGATTATGTGATCGAGCGGGAGTGGGCGACTGCCTCTCCTGGGAGATCGTCGGCACCTTCGCACGTGGATGGGGCAGCAGCTTATGCGCAATATCAATGGACACCCCGCCTGGCGCTGGCAGCTCGCGGCGAATATTTAGCCGATCCGCAGGGGCTGTTCAGCAATGTAAGCCAGTACCTCAAGGAAGGCACTGCGACGGTGAAGTACCAGGTCGCTGATAGTCTCGATGCGTTCTTCGAATTCCGGCGCGACTGGAGCAATCAAAACTACTTCCTCACCAACAAGACCGGCGTTTTTGCGAATGCGCAGCCTACGCTGACCGTGGGCTTGGTCTGGTGGTATGGAGGAAAACAAGGGCCATGGTAGCGACAGTCATGGCAGCAATGGGGAGCAATATATGTGGGACTTTTTGATGCTCGTCATCACAACCGGATTTTTCGCAGTTGCGCTGGCCTATATCAAGGCGTGCGAGAAACTGAGATAAGCCTATGAACATAACAACCATTATCGTCATTGCGTTAACTGTGTTGCTGCTTGCCTATCTTGTGGTGACTCTCTTGTATCCGGAGAAATTCTGAAATGACCGCCAACGGATGGCTTCAGATTCTGGTTTTCCTTGTGGTTCTGGTGGTGCTGATACGGCCTCTGGGTCTGTATATGGCACGGGTGTTCGAGGGCGAGCGTACGTTTCTCGATTCGCTGCTGAAACCGGTTGAGCGGTTCTTCTACCGGCTCTGCGGCGTGAAGGCTGAGCAGGAGATGAACTGGCGCGAATACACAGCCGCCATGCTGCTCTTCAGCTTCGTCTCACTCGTACTTACCTACGTCATCGAGCGTGCGCAACATTTTCTTCCGTGGAATCCCCAGGCTCTGGCAGGTGTTTCGCCGGCTCTGGCGTGGAACACGGCTGCCTCATTCACCACGAATACAAACTGGCAATCGTATGTGCCTGAAACCACCATGAGCTACTTCACGCAAATGGTGGGTCTGGCGTATCACAACTTCCTGAGCGCGGCAGTGGGCATCGCCGTGGCTATCGCGCTGGTTCGCGGGATTGCGCGCCGTCAGGCTTCTACGATCGGCAACTTCTGGGTAGACGCGACACGTTCCATCTTTTACGTTTTGCTGCCCATCTGCCTTATTCTTGCGCCGCTGTTGATTGGGCAGGGAGTGATCCAGAACCTGAAGCCCTACACCTCAGCACAAACCCTGGAACATTCGGCTCAGCCGCAGACCATTGCGCAGGGCCCCGTCGCCTCGCAGGAAGCAATCAAGATGCTGGGCACCAATGGCGGCGGATTCTTCAATACCAACAGCGCCCATCCTTTCGAGAATCCCACTCCATTCAGCAACTTTCTGGAAATTCTTGCGATGCTTCTGATACCCGCCGCGCTGACGGTAACCCTGGGCAAGATGACCGGATCTTCGGGACACGGGTGGGCAGTATTTGCCTGTATGTTCCTGCTATGGTTTACAGCCCTGGTATGCATTTATCGGGCTGAATCCCGGCCGCATCCCGTGCTCCACGGTGTGGACCAGCACACGAGCGCACTGCAGTCCGGTGGAAACCAGGAAGGCAAGGAGGTTCGCTTCGGTCTTGCGAATAGTGCGCTCTTTGCCACCACTACTACCGACGTGAGCTGTGGCGCCGTGAATGCAATGCATGACTCCTTCACTCCACTGGGCGGAATGGTGGTTCTGGCCAACATCATGCTGGGCGAGATTGTTTTCGGCGGTGTAGGTTCGGGCCTTTACGGGATGCTGATCTATGTGGTGCTGGCGGTCTTCATCGCGGGGCTAATGGTGGGGCGAACACCGGAGTATCTGGGCAAGAAAATCGAGGCATTTGACGTGAAGATGGCCATGCTTTACGTGCTCATCTTTCCGCTGGTGATTCTGGTGTTGACGGCTACCTCAGTGCTTAGCCATAAGGGGCTCGACGGCATAACTAATCCCGGACCGCATGGGCTTAGTCAGATTCTTTATGCGTTCACCTCTGCCGCCGGGAATAACGGCTCGGCTTTTGCGGGAATCAGCGCGAACACGAACTGGTACAACATCAGCCTCGGCTTCACGATGCTGGCCGGACGCTTCCTGATGATGATTCCCATGCTGGCGCTAGCGGGAAATTTGGCGTTGAAGAAAGGCGTGCCACCTTCGCCAGGAACTTTTCCGGTAAATACAGCGTTGTTCACGGTCCTGCTTACGAGTGTGATTCTGATAGTTGGCGCGCTCACGTTCTTTCCCGCGCTCAGCCTCGGTCCGATTCTTGAACATTTGTTACTGAACCATGGAACCCTCTTTTAAACGCGGACTAAAGAAAGATAGATATGGCCAAAAAACAAGATCTCTGGAACCCGAATATTCTCCGCCAAGCTGCTATCGGCGCATTTACCAAGCTCAACCCACGCGCCATGGTCAAGAACCCGGTGATGTTCGTGGTGGAGGTGGGCAGCGTGCTCACGACGGCTTTGCTGATTCAAGACGCGATCCGGCATCAGCCGATTGGCTTCAATCTGCAGATCACGCTGTGGCTGTGGTTCACGGTGCTCTTTGCCAATTTCGCCGAAGCGATGGCCGAGGGGCGTGGAAAGGCTCAGGCCGATACGCTGCGCAAGGCGAAGGGCGAAACAATGGCCTATCGCTATAAGAGCGATGGCGCGACAGAAGCCGTCTCCAGTTCGCAGCTTCGCGCAGGAGATGTAATCAGGGTGGAAGCAGGTCAGTTCATCGCTGGAGATGGCGAGGTGATTGAGGGCGTGGCATCGGTGGACGAGTCGGCGATCACAGGCGAATCGGCACCGGTCATTCGTGAGGCGGGAGGAGACCGTTCAGCCGTGACGGGCGGGACCAGAGTGCTTTCCGACTGGATCAAGATCAAGATCACTTCGAATCCCGGAGAGACGTTTCTCGATCGCATGATCGCGCTGGTGGAAGGCGCAGTGCGGCAGAAGACTCCGAATGAGATCGCACTGAGCATTTTGCTCTCCGGTCTTACGATCATCTTTTTGCTGGCGGTTGCGACGCTGCAGCCGTTCGCGATTTATTCCACAGCGCCACAGACGATCTTCGTGCTTGTTTCGCTGCTGGTGTGTCTGATTCCCACGACCATCGGCGGTTTACTTTCGGCAATCGGCATCGCGGGCATGGACAGGCTGGTGCAATACAACGTACTCGCGATGTCCGGCCGTGCGGTGGAAGCGGCCGGAGACGTGAACACTCTTCTGCTGGACAAGACGGGTACTATTACCCTGGGTAATCGCCAGGCGACGGAGTTCTTCCCTGCTCCGGACATCAGCACGGAAAGATTGGCTGACGCGGCACAACTGGCTTCATTTTCCGACGAGACGCCGGAAGGCCGGTCTATCGTAGTTCTGGCCAAGGAGCAGTACAACCTGCGCGGACGTGATTTGACGGGGATGCGGGTTGAGTTTGTGCCTTTTAGCGCGCAGACACGCATGTCCGGCGTAGACCTTCCCGGCACTAAGATTCGTAAGGGGTCGGCGGATGCGATTGCGAAGTTCCTCGAAGAAGAGGGTTCCAACCTGCCTCGCAAGGTGAGCGATAAGGTCGAAGAGATCGCGCGGCTGGGAGGCACTCCGCTGGTGGTAGCTGAAAACTCGACAGCGCTGGGCGTGGTTTACCTCAAGGACATTGTGAAGGGCGGCCTGAAAGATCGCCTGACGCGGCTGCGCTCGATGGGTATCCGCAGCATCATGATCACGGGTGACAATCCCCTTACCGCGGCGGTCATCGCACGCGAGGCCGGTGTAGATGACTTTCTCGCCGAAGCGAAGCCCAAAGACAAGATGGATCTGATCAAGCGCGAACAGGGTAAGGGCAAGCTGGTGGCCATGACCGGCGACGGCACGAACGATGCTCCCGCGTTGGCCCAGGCCGATGTAGGCGTCGCGATGAACACCGGTACTCAGGCGGCAAAAGAGGCGGGCAACATGGTGGACCTGGACTCCAATCCCACCAAGCTGATCGAGATTGTGGAGATCGGCAAGCAACTGCTGATGACGCGCGGCGCATTGACTACATTTTCCATCGCAAATGACGTGGCCAAGTACTTCGCAATCATTCCGGCAATGTTTGCCGGGGTGTTTCCGGTGCTGGGCGCCTTGAACATCATGAGACTGGCTACTCCGCACTCGGCGATTCTGTCTGCTGTCATCTTTAATGCACTGATTATCGTCGCTCTCATTCCGCTGGCGCTGAGGGGCGTGAAGTATGCGCCGATGTCGGCGGCGGCCCTGTTGCGGCGCAATCTGCTGGTTTATGGAGTGGGGGGCCTGATTGTCCCATTCATCGGAATAAAGGCTATCGACATGGTATTGACAGCTCTTCACCTCGCATAAGCGTGAGAGGCATCAGGAATACGTTATGGTTTCTACGATAAAAACTGCGATTCGTTTCACGCTCGTCACCACTGTATTGCTTGGCCTGATCTATCCTCTGGCGGTTACAGCCTTCGCTCACTTCTTTCTGCGCGAGAAAGCCGACGGACAGCTCCTCGTGAGAGACGGCCATGTGGCCGGCTCAGCAATCATCGGGCAGAGCTTTACTGGCGATACCTACTTCCATAGCCGTCCTTCGTTGGCGGGTAACGGGTATGACGCAGCCAACTCCAGCGGCTCCAATTATGCCCTATCAAACAAGAAGCTCATCGACCGCATTCAGGGAGATGTGGCTGCTTATCAAAAGACCGCGCCGGGACAGGCTGTGCCGATCGATCTGGTTACGGCATCGGGGTCTGGGCTGGATCCGGATATTACGCCAGCAGCGGCTTTGTATCAGGTTCATCGCGTGGCCGAGGCACGCCACCTGAGTGACGACGCGGTGCAGCAGCTCGTGCTGGCTCATGTGCAGGGACGGCAATTCGGCATATTCGGAGAGCCGCGAGTGAATGTGCTTGCACTGAATCTTGCCCTCGATGGAGTCGCCGGAAAGTAAGCCATTTTATTTCTTCTTGTGCAGCAGATTACCCAGCGCGGCTGCGCCGCGACGCAGTTCTTCGTCACGGGTTAAGCAATCGGGACAGAGCCTGAGCCATTGGCCTCGGGCATCGCAGACGATGCCTTCACGTTCCAGTTCTGCTGAAAGCTCCATTGCGTTAGGGAGGCGGATAGCGAGAAACGCTCCGTGGGCGAGGTCTCCACCGATCACTCTATCTACGCCAGCATCCGCAAGATATGCGCGGAGGGCGTGAAGCTGTGCGAGGCTGTAGGCGCGAAGGCGTTCGACGCCCATCGCGAGGGTGAATTCCTGACCACTGCGCGCCTGATACCAGGTAAGCACGGGAGGTGTGGAATCGAGAAAAGCATCGCCTCCGGACTTGAGCACGGGCAGTTCCGGCCGTCGATAGGCGAAGGTATCTGAATTGGCGAACCACCCGGCATCGAGCGGGCGCAGTCCGCTCTCCAGGGCTGCGGGGGAGATGTACAAGTAGCAGGCTCCGGGGCCGCCGCGAAGGTATTTATAGCTGCCACCGATCATGAAGTCCGCTTGTAGCTTCGCGACATCAACGGCGATAACGCCTACGGCGTGGTAGGAATCAACCAGCAATCGGGCTCCATGTTGATGGCAAGCTCTTGCCAGCGTGTCTATCCCCGTGTTGTTGAGGCCTTCGACAATCTGGCCGGTCATAAACATGATCTGAGATACGACGACCAGATCGACGCCACCGCGATCGACGCTTTCGATGAGGGATTCCAAGCTGAGATTGTCTTCGGCGTCAGGCTCGACCCAACGCAGGTCGATGCGATCGAGCGCGGCATACTGCTTCAGGATCACATCGATAGAGTCGAACTCCCCACGCGTGCTGACCACACGCGGTTTGCCCGGCAGTGCGTTCAGCACGCTTCGCAGGCCTTGGCCCGCTGAAGTCCTGGGAACGACGCAATCAGCACGGGGTGCCCCGACAAGACTCGCAAGCCGCGCGCGAAATGCCTGCCGTTCATCAAGCCACGGGTCCCAGGCATCGCCGAGACTTGCATACCAGAGCGAGGTTGCCTCGGCTACGTCATTGGCCATCGCATCTAGCGGTCTGCCCAGAGAGTGGTTTGCCAAATACACGCGTTCGTTTGCCAGGACACAGGAAAAAAGCGGCGCAATGTGGCGTTTGATTGCGGCTTCGTCGAGTGGGCCTTCACCCAGTGCCGCCACCGCCTGCTGAATTCGTGCATTCATCTTTGAGCGAGGCCTGTTCGGACTGCAAGCAGTTCTGGAAAGAACGTCAGTTCGAGGGCCTGTTTTAGAAAGCCCACGCCGGATGAACCGCCAGTTCCCTTCCGGAATCCAATGATCCTTTCGACAGTCTTCATGTGGCGAAAGCGCCACAGCTGGAAGTACTCTTCTACGTCCACGAGCTTCTCGCACATTTCATAAGCATCCCAATGCTGGCGGGGATGTTCGTAAATCCCGCGGAAGACCTGTACCAATACTTCATTCTGGCGATGCGCTTCGCTCCAGTCGCGCTGCGTGCATTCGGGGGGGATGGCCAACCCACGGCGCGCAAGGTGCAGCAAAAATTCGTCATACAAGCTGGGCGCTTCCAGGGCAGCTATCAACTCCGCATGAATGGTCGGGTCATGCGCAAAGACGCGCAGCGCATCGCGGTTCTTGTTACCGAGCAGGAACTCCAGCTTGCGGTATTGGAACGACTGGAAGCCGGAGGCGTGACCCAGCACGCCGCGAAACTCCATGTACTCCGACGGGGTGAGCGTTTCGAGGACTGCCCATTGGTCGAAGAGCTGCATCTGGATGAGCTTTGCCCGGGAGAGGATCTTGAAACAGGGATCGAGCTGATCGTGCTGGACAAAATGGATCGCCGCAGTGAGCTCATGAATTAATTGCTTGATCCATAACTCGGAGACCTGATGTTGGATGATGAAGAGCATCTCGTCGTGGTGCGGGGGCGACGACAAGGGGCGCTGCTGCGCCAGCAACTCCGGCAGGCATAGGTAGCCGGAATAGCTTAGCCGGTCCGCGAAGTCGGTCACAATCCCCGGTTCGAGCGGTCTTTGGTTTGGGTTCATCTTGTCCCTCGCGCCTTCCGCCGGTTGGCAAAAAAAAGCCCGGCGGAAATTAAAGCATAACCGCCAGGCCAGGGAGGCATATTCCCCTCAGGAAAACGTTCCAGCCTGCCGCTTCGATATCACGATTGTCAATCCTGAAAATAACAATTTGTAGCATTGAACCGGACAAATCACCGGGCAGTACAGCCGTCAACAAAAGCCCAGCTAGCGTGCTGGGCCTGTTTATAATCGCTCGTAACAATGATGCAGCTTTAACCAGTGCAGTTTAGCCCGTTAAGTTGTCCAGTCTGGAGATGTACCGAATGCGCGAGGTTCCTTCCACACCCATGCTCCTGGTCGACGGCCCGCGTGAGAGCCAGCGCGATATCGACCATTCCCCCTATACCGTGGGCCGAATGCCTGGCAGCGACCTCCTGCTTGAAGATGCTTATGTTTCTCGCAAGCATGCCGAAATTCTTTTTGAAGATGGCACATTTTACATTGTGGATCAGGGCAGCAAGCATGGGACCTTCGTGAACGGCGTCAAGGTTCCGCGTCATAAACTAGGCATTAACGACGCGATCCACTTCGGCACACTGGATGGGCCATTGCTTCGTTTCGGTGTGCGGATGGCTCAGTCAAGTTCGACGATGCGCGAGCTACTCGGCCCGCTGAAGACCGATGCCTCACCCAACACCGCGATCGAAAAGTTGAATTGGCTGCTGGAGGCAAACAGCAAGCTGAACAAGGTTGGCGCGGTCGACCAGATTCTGACGGCGCTGGTAGAGACCACGCTGGCCCTGACCAAGGTGGAGCGGGGCTACGTGATGCTTCGCGACCCAGCGAGCGGCGCACTCAAACTGACGGTTGGACTGGACAGCAAAGGAAGACTTCTCAACGACGACTCGACGATTTCGCACAGCGCTATCAAACAGGCGATCCAGGGTACAGGGGAGTTCATCGTGACCGACACGCTGAGCGCCGAGCATGGTGTGCGCTCAGAAAGCGTGATCGCGCAGAACATTCGCACCGTCATCTGCATACCCTTGCGCAGCCGAAGGGTTGTGGCCGGCTTTGGGCGCGGCGACGTGCTGGGCGTGCTTTATCTGGACAGCCGTCTGACACCGGGAAACCTGACGAAAGTAGATAACGACCTGCTGAAGACGATCGCAACGGAGGCGGCCGCCCTTGTCGAAAATGCGCGCCTGGCCGTTGCCGCGGAGGAAGCGCGGCGCAACCAGGAGGAACTGGAGATGGCGAGGGTCATCCAGCAAAATCTAATGCCGACAGAGCTTCCCGACATACCGTATGCCAAGATCTCGGCTCGCTTTGTTCCCTGCAAGGAGATTGGCGGCGACTTCTACGACGTGGTCGCGGCGAACGGTCATTTTTATGTTGTGGTCGCCGATGTTTCAGGAAAGGGAGTGGCAGCGGCGATGCTGGCGCAGACGCTTCAAGGCATGGTATACGCGCAACTCCTTGCCGATCAGCCCTTAGACCTGATCGCCAAGGCTCTTAATCGTTTCATCTGCGCAAAGAACATCGGCAAATATGCAACGATGCTGATTCTTCGGTTGGAAAGCAATGGCCAGCTTGAATACATCAACTGCGGACAGGTCCATCCCCTGCTGCAAACGGCAACGGGGATCGTGTCGTTAAGCGATTCAAACCTGCCGGTAGGGCTGATCGCGAATGGAGAGTTCCACTCGTACACGGCGCAGCTCGAACCGGGCACCCGAATTCTTGTTGTTACCGATGGCGTGACGGAAGCGGAAGACGAAGCGGGCGAGTTCTTTGGCACACCGCGCATGGAGGACGCGTTCGGAAAGAGCAGAAACCTCGAGGAAGTTGTCGAGAATCTGTCGTGCTTCTGCGGCTCCGCGGCCGCGACCGACGACTGCACGATGGTCGAAGTTTATTTCCGCTAGTCTCCGATGTTTGTTAGTTTGTTCTGCATGCGCTTCCCGATTTATGTCCTGCTGGCGATATCCCTCTCTGCGTCTGGACAAGCGGTCTCGCCGGAACCGGATCATGTTGCCGATTCGATTCGAAACCTCGAGCACTACCGCGAGACGATGATCCCGACCTACATGAGCGACTTTGGCCAGCTTGGCCGCTACAAAAAAGACAATGCGGCGCTCAGCGCACCCAAGCCGGGCGAGAAGAGGGTAGTCTTTTTTGGCGATTCGATCACCGACGCGTGGCATCTGGACCACTATTTCCCGGGAAAGCCATATATCAATCGTGGTATTAGCGGCCAAACCACCTCACAGATGCTGGTGCGCTTTCACCAGGACGTGATCAACCTGCAACCGGCGGCGGTCGTGATTCTGGCGGGAACGAACGATATTGCCGGGAATACTGGTCCGATTTCGGTCGAAGATATCGAGGCAAATTACGTTTCGCTGGCGGAACTGGCACGCGCGCATGGCATCCACATCCTCTTCTCCTCTGTGACGCCGGTTCACAATTACACACCCCAGTCGCAGAATTTCTTTGCGCAGCGCGATCCTGCTAAGATTCTGGCACTGAACGCGTGGCTTAAGAACTACTCCGCAGCGAACGGCCTTCTCTATCTCGATTACTATTCGGCAATGGTCGACCAGCACGGGCTACTTCGCAAGGACCTGGCGGAGGATGGATTGCACCCGAACGACACCGGTTACCGGATCATGGCTCCCCTGGCGGAAGGGGCAATAGCGGAGGCGCTCGGACGCTAAGTCACAGGGTGCGGAAATGGGTTAGGGCTGGCAAAACCGTTGATGCCCGATACGGATGACGCGCAGATGACACAATCATCATGCGACCGGTATCTTTCTGATGCACAAAGGCATCGAGATGAGTCTTATATACTTATCAGCGGTTCAGACCCTGAATGGCGACCAGAAAAAGTAGAAGACGAAATCCGGTGTGGGTTTGGGTGGCGGCGGCCATCGCGGTCGCGCTGGTCTTCTACCTGGCGCGGCTGGCGACGCGCACGAGGATTCCGGTGCGAACGGCGACGGTAGAACGCAGCGCCCTGAAGAGCACCAGTGCAACCAATGGCAAGGTAGAGCCCCAGTCGAACAAGGAAGCGCATGCGCCATTTGCCGGGCTGGTTAAGAAACTCTACGTCCACGAAGGGCAGCGAGTGACAGAGGGCACGCTGTTGCTTTCCATGGATGACACTGATGCTCGCGCGCGACTGGCCGCGGCGCAGGCGGCTTTGCGGAGCGCGCAGGCGACTTACAACGCCACGCTCAGGGGCGGCACGCAGGAAGAGCGATTGGCGCTGAGCGGGGATCTCGAGAAGGCGCAGATGGATCGCGACCAGGCACAGCGCGATCTGGACGCGCTCAAGAAGCTGCAGTTGACGGGGGCTGCCTCGGCGAATGAGGTGGCGGCGGCCGAGCAGCGGCTGGCGGCGGCAAATTCATCGATCCAAACACTGCATCTGAGAAAAACACAGCGCTATGACGCTGACGACATCGCGCGGGCGAGGGCGGCGTTCGATGAAGCTCAGGCTGGCTATGCGGCGGCACAGTCGGCATTGAATCAGGCGAATGTCCACGCCCCGTTTGCGGGGACGGTCTATTCGATTCCGGTATCGAAGTCGGAATTTGTGCAACAGGGGGACCGGCTGCTGCAGATGGCTGATCTCACGAAGATGCAGGTACGCGCTTATTTCGACGAACCTGAAATTGGCAGGCTGCAGGTCGGTCAGCCGATTACGATCGAGTGGGATGCCAGACCCGACCAGCTGTGGCATGGCCACGTAGCACGCGTACCCTCGACGATCATCACGTATGGGACACGCAATGTGGGCGAAGTGCTGGTAACTATCGACGACGCGGACGAAAATCTTCTTCCCAACACGAATGTGCGTGTGACGGTCACCATTGCAAACGAACGGAATGCATTGAATATCCCCCGAGAGGCGTTGCATACGGAGCGCGGCAAATCTTACGTATATCGCGTGGTGGATGGAACGCTCCGCCGGACGGCAGTGACGGTGGGTAATCTGAATCTGACGCAGGTAGAAATTTTGACGGGCCTTAAGGAGGGCGACATAGTCGCACTGGGAAGCACCAACGGCCAGCCAATTGGCGACGGAGTGCTGGTAGTTGAGACGAAATAGGAAGTGAAGCAAACGTGACGGCGGGATTCTGGGGAAGATGGGCACTGGTGTGTGCGCTAGCGGTCGGATCAGTTATGACTTTCGCGGGAATGTCGATCTCGAGAGAGACCGTGGATGCAGCTCAGGCGGCCTTGAGCCGGGGACATGCCGACGATGCGCTGCAGCTTTTGGACACGGCACTGCAACTAGATCCGAACGACGCCGAAGCGTTGAACCTGCGCTGCCGGGTCTACTATGCCGAGGAGCGCTGGGATGATGCGATCGGGGCGTGTGAACGCGCGGTCGAACTGGCTTCAAGCAACAGCGGTTATCACCTGTGGCTTGGGCGGGCATACGGAGGAAAGGCGGAGCATGTGTCGTTTGTGGCAGCCTATAAGCTGGCAAAACTGATTCGAGCTGAGTTCGAGACGGCTGTGCGCCTTGACGCGAGGAATGGCGCGGCACTATCAGATTTGGGAGAGTACTATGCTGAGGCTCCGGCGGTGCTGGGCGGAGGCTATGGCAAGGCGGAAGGAATCGCGCGACAGCTGGATGGATTCGATCCGGTAGGCGCACTTGAATTGCGCGCGCGGATCGCAGAAGGAAAAAACGACTATGCGAGCGCGGAGAAAGCCTTCCGAGCGAAGATTTCGGCCTCCCATTCAAGCGCGCAGTCATGGATGGACCTGGGAAGTTTCTATCGCAGACGCGAACGCTGGGACGAGATGCTTGCAGCAGTTCATAGCGGTGCGGTGGCCGCAGAACGCGATCATGGTGCGGCGCTGGCGGATGGAGCTTCGACCTTGATGAAGGCGGGGCGGGAGCCGCAATTGGCGATTGAGTGGATGCGAGACTACCTGGCATCGAATGCGTTGAGCGAGGACGCTCCGGCGTTCGTGATACATGCGCGAATTGGCGATCTGCTGAAACAACAGGGAGATGCGCACGGGGCACAACAGGAGTATGCGGCTGCGCGGGCACTGGCGAAGGATTACCCGGGGATACCGGCGAACAAGGCCCATTAATCTGGATGGGCCGCCGGAGATGCACTCCGAGAATAGATGCGCGGTTTGCTCTTCGCGATGAGAGGAATGAAGTTGCGGAAAATGTACCAGTGGATGTGGACGTGCTTGTTGCTTGGCGGCTACCAGGCGTGGGCACAGGTGTCTCTTTCCACGGTGGTGGACATGGCGGTACGAAACAGCGCGGCGGTGAGAGCGGGAGTTGCCGAGGTGCAACACGCAGAAGCGGGGCTATCCGAATCGAAGGACGTATATCTACCGAGCTTCGTTCTGGGATCGAGCCTTGGCTACTCTTACGGCTTTCCAGTGGGACAGCCATCGGTTTATAGCGTGACTTCGCAGTCGCTGATTTATTCCTTTTCGCAACCGGATTACGTTCGTGCGGCGCGAGAGGCGCTGAAGTCCGCGCAACTATCCCTGAAGGATAACGAAGAACAAGTAGCGTTGGACACGGCCCTGGCCTACATTCAGCTAGACAGCGACACCCGCCTGCTTGCGGCGCTGGAGCAGGAAAAGGAGTTCGCAGAAAAACTGGTAACGATCGAGCAGGAGCGATTGCAGGCCGGTGTGGACGGACGGATGGAAGTGACAAAGGCGGAGTTGACCGCGGCGCAGGTGGACGCGAAGCGGCTGCACCTGGAAGGCGACGCCAGCCAGCTGCGGCAGCAACTTGGGCACCTCACTGGCCTGCCTCCTTCAAGTTTTGTGACGGACTCGAAGAGCATTCCGACATCGCCCGAATTTTCCACTGAAGACCCCATTGAAGACACGCTGGCAGCGACGAACTCCGGGATTCAGGCGGCATTTGCCAATGCGAAGTCGAAATGGTTGACTTCCTTTGGTGACGAGAAGCAGAATTACCGGCCACAATTCGCATTCGGCGCGGAATACAACCGCTATGCCGAGTTCAATAACTATGCCCAATATTACCTGCGCTTCCAGCACAACAACTTCAACATAGGCGTGCAGATCACATTTCCGATTTTCGATGCCAGCCGCCGGGCCAAAGCGCGTGAATCGGCAGCAGAAGCGGCGCGGGCTGGAGCCGAGGCCGATCAGACAAAATTCCGAACGAGCGAACAGGTGTATTCGCTGCGGCACAGCATTAGCGAACTGGTGGCTCAGGAACGAATTGCCCAACTAAAAAGCGAGTTGGCGCAGGAACAACTGGAATCGATTCAAACGCAGTTAAAGAGTGGCAGCGGATCTCCGAATACTGCTCCCGTTACTCCCAAGGATGAACAGCAAGCACGCATTCAAGAGCGCGAGCGATATCAGGATGCCCTGGAAGCGGGGTTCTCGATGATTCGGGCGGAACTGAGCCTGATGCGATCGCTGGGACAGATTGGGGAGTGGGTGCATTCCGGGCCCACTAAATGATTGTGGGCGTGCCTGCTTAGACACCATAAGGCGGATATGGGCTCCACTGAAGTGGTAAACTGAAAGACATACGCTATGCCCCTGAAAACACTGTTCCTGAATCCTCCCTCGTTCGAAAACTTTGATGGCGGCGCAGGTTCGCGCTGGCCTGCTACCCGCGAGATTGAGTCGTACTGGTACCCGGTCTGGCTGGCTTATCCAGCAGGAATGCTGGAGGGCTCCAGGCTGCTGGATGCGCCTCCTCACCACGTTTCGGCGGCGGAGACGATCGAGATCGCCAAGGGGTATGAGCTCCTGGTGCTGTTCACGAGCACACCGGGCTGGACGGGCGACCAGAGGTTGGCCGAGGCGATCAAGCGGGTGAACCCCACTATTCGCATAGCCTTCGTTGGGCCGCCAGTTACAACATCTCCCGATCGGGCCCTTAACGAGTGCGCAGTGGTAGATTTTGTCTGCCGCCGCGAGTTCGATTTCTCAGTGGTGGAGTTTGCGAACGGCAAGCCGCTCGATGAGATTCT
>Ga0206959_10020_pt1 | contig 47244 bp, 44 predicted proteins | sample Alteio_BWOrgHeat_31_FD_152971 | JGI IMG/M metagenome (GOLD analysis project Ga0206959, IMG submission 152971) | Enriched cells from forest soil in Barre Woods Harvard Forest LTER site, Petersham, Massachusetts, United States -... | ecosystem: Environmental > Terrestrial > Soil > Temperate forest >...
CACTCAAAGGGTCCACCCCACATGTGCATGTGCTACATCCTGCCGCAAAGGCCTCACCCGAAGGTAGCTCCTTGTCCTTGGTCGAGTCTGCCGGTCAGAGTTGCGACAGTCTACGCACGTGCGTAGTGGAGCAAACCTTAATCCCGTCAATTCGCGGCCAGCTGTGCGTTATCTACATACTGAGCCAATCAGGTCCATAAGCGCATCACTATCTACCGGCTTTTTGAAGAAGCCAATCGCACCCCTATCCAGATAAAAAGCCTCCGAATTCTCAGACGGCTTTCCCGTGATAATGACAATGGGAACTGTGTTGTTGCTGCTCCTCACATATTGGAGGAGGCCAAGGCCGCTCATCTCCTGCATCTCGATATCGGTGATAATACAGCTGCTGCGTGAGAGTCCGCCCGACCCCAGAAACTGCTCGGCGGAGAGATAGCTTTCCGCCTTATATTCAAACGACGCAAGAAGATTGACGAGCGCTTCGAGAACTCGGGGGTCATCATCTATCACCGCGATCGTGCGAGCCTGCAAGCGCATACTACCCCAGCCTTCTCCAATACCCTATGGAGTCTACGAAAAACCCCACTCACAGATTCTTATTAAGCGCTCCTGCCGGTCCAAGCTTGAGCTTGGCGGCGAGCTTGACTAATGTGGCGAAAGAGTCTGCTTCCATTTTTCGCATAATGTGTCCGCGATGAATCTGAACGGTGTACTCGGTGATGCCCAACTCGTATGCTGCTTGTTTATTCAAAAGGCCGCTGACCAAGAGTGGCAGCACCTCTCGTTCTCGAGGTGTCAATGATTCATATCTAGCAACCAACTTAGAATGTTCGAGCGCTTGCTCGCGATTCACTTGGTCTTGCTGTAAGGCCCGTTCGATCGAAGCCAGGAGAGCAGTTTCATCAACGGGCTTGGTAAGAAAATCAACTGCCCCTCCTTTCATCGCATGCACGGTTGACGGGATGTCGCCCCGCCCGGTAAGGAAGATTACAGGAATCAACGCTTTCGCAGAAATCAGGTTTTGGACTTCTAGTCCATTCAATCCAGGCATTTTGAGATCCAGGATCAAGCAAGCGCAGGAATCCTCACGGCGAAACTCAAGGAATTGTTGTCCTGACGTGAACATCCGGACGCCTTTGCCACTGGCTCGTACAAGCGAGGACAAGGCCTCTCCAACGGTCGGTTCATCGTCGACGATATACACGATCTCATTCGTTGCTTTCATTTAGACCTCCTTGGGCAAAGGCACGCGCTCATTTCTTCCATCTGACTTACACCACAATTCCAAACTGAGCCACGTTGACTGCGCCTGAACGGATTGAAGGCTCTTCAATGTTAAGCATTATAGTGACACGACGGCCCTCCCGAATTCGCACTAAGTTATTACATAAATATGGAATAGACAGCGACAGGCCTTTAGTCCCGTCTGGGTTCCGTCGAATGGCCCGCCCGAGAAGCTCCAACTCGAAGCAGTCGGCGTGTACGTATACATCGCCGGCTCAAACGACGGCTCCTGTTCGAAGATTCGTCAGCTCAACCGACAATCGAGCTTCCACCTTAACCTCTGCACTGTGGAATCGGCTTCGAATGTTCGCTTGATTTCCGCCGATGGCGCCCACTTCGAGTTCATAGCCACGACTCTCTGAGGCTCGGGAGGTGCTAGCCGGCAAGCAATTGTATTTGCCTTAAGCACTCGATTCCGTCGACAGTGTGCAAGTTAGTTGCCTGCCTAGTACAGTAAGCCGCTCCTCCGCGTGAGCTTATCACCACAGACACAGTACTTCCTGGGAATGGCACCTGATTTGCTCCGTGGCTTGATACCAAGGCACGGCTGGACGAATCCGTCGCGCCATAAGAAAAGGAGTAGTGATGGCTTCAGACAATGGCTTTTCTAAGCGCAGCGAAAAGGGATTGCTCACTCCGGACAATTGTGTCGTCACCCTGATTGACCACCAACCGCAGATGCTTTTCGGTGTGACTAGCATCGACAGGCAGACGCTGATCAACAACGTCGTCGGATTCTCGAAGGCCGCCAGGCTCTTCGCCGTTCCCACGATTCTGAGCACCGTTGAGACCAAGCAATTCAGTGGCAATATATGGCCTCAGCTTAAAGCACAGTTTCCTGAACAGACACCCATTGAACGTACCAGCATGAATTCATGGGACGATCCCAATTTCGTGGCTGCAGTCAAGGCAACCGGCCGCAAGAAGATCGTGCTGGCGGGCTTGTGGACAGAAGTGTGCGTGGCGTTTCCCTCCGTACAAGCCATCGCAGACGGCTACGAAGTTTATGTGGTTGAGGACCTTTGCGGCGACCTCGACCTGCGCATTCATGAAGCGGCGATGCGTCGTGTCGAGCAGGCGGGAGCGAAGCCGGTCACCTGGATACAAGTCATGTTGGAGTGGCAACGGGATTGGGCCTGGACCGAAACGTATCCGGCAGTTATGGACATCGTGAAGAACCACGCAGGTGCCTACGGAATGGGTGTGGAGTACGCCTACACGATGGTGCATGGTTCAGATCCGTCGACGTTCTCGTATTGGGAGGTGCCGGTCAACGCGGAACTGGCGGTCAAGTAGAAGCCCGTTCTCGTTTAAGACAATCAATCATCGCTGCTCACAAGAGGGGGCTGTTATGCCAAAGACAACGATCTATCACAATGGCAGGATTGCCACGAACTCGACGCCGTACTTTGTCGAGGCCTTGGCGGTGTCGGACGGTAGAATCACTTCAACTGGACCGTCTGCTGAATTGCTGGGGAAGCGTACTGATGCCACGGAGGTTGTCGACCTCCGTGGCAGGACCGTTATCCCCGGCCTGAACGATTCGCACATGCATCCCATCCGGGGCGGCCTTAATTACAACATGGAGCTGCGCTGGGACGGCGTGCCTTCTCTGGCAGACGCTCTGCGCATGCTGAAAGACCAGGCGGAGCGGACGCCAGCGCCGCAGTGGGTGCGCGTGATTGGTGGCTGGACGGAGTTCCAGTTCGTCGAACGGCGCATGCCAACACTGGACGAAATCAACGAGGCAGCGCCGGACACCCCTGTTTTCGTTCTGCACCTGTACGATCGTGCTTTGTTGAATGGGGCAGCTTTGCGTGCTGTGGGCTACGGGAAAAATGCCCCAGATTTTCCTGCCGGCGAAGTTCAGCGGGACCGGCATGGGAATCCAACAGGTCTTCTCATCGCGAAGCCGAATGCAAATATTCTCTACTCCACCCTCGCGAAGGGTCCGAAACTTCCACATGAGGATCAGCTCAACTCTTCGCGGTTGTTCTTTCGCGAGCTAAACCGCTTTGGCATCACCAGCGCCATTGATGCGGGCGGCGGCTTTCAGAATTATCCCGACGACTACGGCGTTGTAAGCGAACTCCATCGCAGTGGGGAGCTTTCCATCCGCCTGGCCTACAACCTGTTTACACAGAAGCCAAAGCAGGAGCTGTCGGATTTCCAGAATTGGACGAAGATCACGAAACCCGGCGACGGCGATGACCTCTACCGTGTCAACGGCGCAGGCGAAATGCTGGTTTTTTCCGCCGCAGATTTCGAGGACTTTCTTGTCCCGCGGCCCGACATGATTCCCGTGATGGAAAGCGAACTAAAAGCCGTCATTAGACATCTCGTGGAGAATCGCTGGCCATTTCGCTTACATACGACATACAACGAGACGATCGAGCGAGCGTTGAACGTTTATGAAGAAGTGAATCGAGAGATTCCGTTTGACGGGCTGCACTGGTTCTTCGATCACTGCGAAACGATCACCGATCGCAATATCGAACGCGTGAAAGCGCTGGGCGGCGGCATTGCAGTGCAGAACCGCATGGCATTCCAAGGCGAGTATTTCGTCGAACGTTACGGGGCGCAGCAGGCGAAGCGCACACCGCCGATACGGCGGATGTTGGAGATAGGTGTTCCCGTGGGAGCAGGGACCGATGCAACCCGCGTCTCAAGCTATAACCCTTACCTTTCCCTCTATTGGCTTATTACTGGCAGGACCGTCGGCGGCCTCAGTCTCTACTCGCAAGAGAACCGGTTGGATCGAGAGGAAGCATTGAAGCTCTACACCATAGGCAGCAGCTGGTTTTCAACGGAAGACGGAAAAAAGGGAGCCCTCGCTCCGGGCCAGCTAGCCGACTTGGCTGTTCTCTCTGCCGATTACTTTTCTATTCCCGAAGAGGAAATCAAGCGTCTCGAATCAGTACTTACGATCGTCGGCGGAAAGGTCGTTTATGCCACCGAAGAATTCTCAAAACTCGCGCCGCCTCCGCTGCCAGTAAGCCCGAGCTGGTCACCGATCAAAGAGTACGGCGGCTACGCGAATCCCTCAAAAGAAACGGTGGGAGCATCACATTCTCGAGCTCTCTCTGCGGTTCGTCCTGGATCGAGCACCAAGAATCATCATGTTTCAGTGCTGGGTGATCTTGGGTTCTGGCATCTGGGATGCGATTGTTTCGCCTTTTGAAAGACTGCAGGCGAATTCTTAATGAGAGGAAAAAAGAGAATGGGAATATCAAACATCACCGCCAAGGTTGTAGTAATTACCGGGGCCAGCAGCGGTGTCGGCAAAAGCACGGCCCGCCTTCTCGCAGCGAATGGCGCAAAAGTCGCGCTCGGAGCGAGGCGAAAAGATCGGATCGACGCTCTGGTCAGGGATATCACCGACAAAGGAGGCAGTGCTCTCGGTTTCAAGACCGATGTGACAATGCGTGGAGATGTCGAGGCTTTAGTAAAAGGCGCAGTTGATGGGCACGGCCGAGTCGACGTCATTGTGAACAACTCCGGGATCATGCCCATTGCGCCAATGGCAGCGCTCAAAGTCGACGAATGGGACCGGATGATTGATGTGAACGTCAGGGGGCTTTTATATGGGGTGGCCGCGGTGCTGCCCATCATGCAAAAGCAAAAGCAAGGCCACATCATCAACATTGCTTCTGTCGCGGGCTTTAAGGTCTTCGCGCCGGGGGGCACCGTGTACAGCGCGACGAAATTCGCCGTGCGGGCGCTGACTGAGGGCCTGCGCATGGAGCACAAGGCCGACAACATTCGTTGCACCATGATCTCGCCCGCCGCGATTGCTACGGAACTGCCCGAAGGCAGCTCGGAGGAAGCCACCAGAAAGGATTTGCGTGAGTTTTACAAAATCGCTATTCCCGCCGACTCAATTGCTCGCGCGATCGCTTACGCCATCGAGCAACCAGCCGACGTGGAGATCGACGAGGTCGTTATCCGGCCCACAGCTCTGGACTTCTAGACCGGAGACAAACGATGCGCGCGCTTTCTGCTCGTCACGTTGGCCCCGATCCTTGGAGACTTCCAGCATGATTTGTGCAGGAGAAATGCAATGAAAGTATTGTTCATATCCTTTGTAGTTGGTCTGGGCGTAGGGATCTTGTACGGTCTGATCCGGGTGAAGAGTCCGGCGCCGCCGATTGTCGCCTTGCTCGGTCTTCTTGGGATGGTTCTGGGAGAGCAGCTAGGCACGTGGGTTCACACCAGAAACGTGAATGTAAGCCAGGCCGCTTCGACTTGCCTTGTCGGCCAACGGTACGATCGCCCGATACCGATTCAGGCGAGTGATCCTGGGATACAGATGGCAAGCGCGCGAGGAAAGCAAACGAGTTGACCATGCGAATAAGAGAAGTCTTCTCAGCCATTGCAAGCGCCGTCCTTGCGCTGCAACTTCTGTGCGTGAATTTGTCAGCACAGAGTTCTCCCGGAAACGTTACGGACATAGCCGTCGCGCCCCAGTATGACACCACGCACGTGTATGTAGCTCCTGAGGACTTCGATCGCTTCGTCGGGAGCTTAATGGCCACATTCGGCGGCACGACTTCCAAGCAAGGAGTTTTCACCGTTACGCCCACTCCAAGCAGCACCATGTCCCAGCTGGTTCTGACTCCAGTAGGAACTCTGTCGGTTTTCGGGTTCAAGACACCGATCCCATATCCGTTTGGCGCAGAGCGAACGGGCTACCTCGTGACCGATTTTGATGCAGCGGTCCAAGCTGCTCGTACGACAGGCGCCGACGTTCTTGTAACTCCATTCAATGACCCAATCGGACGAGATGCCATCATCCAGTGGCCGGGCGGCGTGAACACGCAGCTCTATTGGCACACGACCGCACCGTCCTATAAAGCTCTTCAAACCATTCCGGAAAACCGTGTCTATGTGTCCGCCGATCGCGTGGCTGCCTTCGTAGACAGCTTTCTTGCCTTTAGCCATGGCAAAGTCATCGCTGATGATGCGCACGCTCCCGGTGTTGAGATCGGACGGCCGAGTGACACCTATCGGCGAATCCGTATCCAATCCAACTTCGGCAAACTGACGGTTCTCGTAACCGATGGCCATCTTCCGTATCCATACGGGCACGAGATGACAGGCTACCAGGTTTCGGATCTCGCGGCTACACTCGCCAAGGCCAAGGTGGCGGGAGTCCAGGTACTGGTTCCTCCCTACACTGCCGACCAGCGCGAAGCAGCCCTGGTGCAATTCCCCGGCGGCTATATTGCTGAGATTCACTCGACCACCGGCAAAGCGAAATGAGGTTAATCAAATACTTTGATGCGATTTTTTTTCATGCTGGCGGCAGTTGTATTGCTCGTCGCACGAGCGCCTGCAGGGGCCCAGTCCATATCGTCTGCCAGCCCGGACGAGCCAGACAGGAGCTTCATGTTACTCCGGGAGGACGAAGACTGGAGTTTTCTTGCTAATCCTGCCAACCGTCAGGACTTCTGGGACCCGGTCAAATATATCCGGCTTCGCGGTGACAACAATGATTGGTTCATGACGATCAGTGGAGAAGCCCGACAAGTATGGGAACAGATCGGCAACGATTATTGGGGACAGTCTCCCTACTGGAATGGGTATCTCAACCAAAGATACATGCTGGGTTTCGATATTCATTATGGAAAGCATGTTCGCACGTTTGTCGATTTTAAAAGCGGCATAAATTCCTTCCGCAATGGCGGTCCGCGTCCGATCGACGAGAAGAAGCTCGACTTTCAAGCCGCCTTCCTGCAGGTTGGAACTGCCGAAAGCCACAACTCCGTCGAGCTGAGGGCCGGAATACAGGAACTCGAGTACGGATCTGGCCGGCTTATCGACGTTCGTGAGGGGCCGAATGTCCGCCTGAGTTTTGCTGGTTTCATGGTCAAGAGCAAAATCGACCGATGGCTGGTGGACGGATTTGCGATGCGTCCACGCCTAGACCAATTTGGCTTCTTTGACGATCGGCCAAACAGCCAGGTAGGTTTCTGGGGAGTATATGCTTCGCGACCCGCCCCGAAAACGTCAGTAGATCTGTACTACCTGGGGTTGGATAGGAAACAGGCCACATTCCAGCGCGGCACAGCGCAGGAGGTGCGTCAATCCATCGGGGGACGAGTCTCCCGCCCCATTGCGACCGAGCGGCCCGGCTGGGACTTTGACGACGAAGCTCTGTGGCAGTTCGGCACGTTTGGTTCGGGAAACATTCGAGCCTGGACGGTCGCTACAGAGACGGGCTATCGATTTCCGAATGTGCCTTTGAAGCCACGCTTCAGCGTGAAGGCCGACATCTCAAGCGGGGATCATCCGGCCTCGAATACTTTGGGCACGTTCAATCCTCTGTTTCCGAAGGGCGACTATTTCGGTGTCCTGGCTACGACCGGACCAGGCCCCATCAACTTTATAGATGTTCATCCTCACGTCGAGATAGCACTGCCTCACAATGTCGCTGCCTCGTTTGATTGGATCGTGCAGTGGCGGGAGAGTCTTGACGATGGCGTCTACAACGTACCGGGAAGCCTGATCCGCGCCGGCTATGCAAGCCAGGCGCGCTACGTTGGGAATAGGCCGGGCACACAGATTCGTTGGCAGAAGACTCGTCATCTCTGGTTTCAGGGAGACTACGGAATCTTTTATGCGGGCAGCTTTATAAAGGAGACGCAACCTGGGCGCAACCTCAACTACTGGGCTTTGTGGACCGGTTACAAGTTTTAGGAGACAATTCAGTCGTTTTTGAGAGGGAGGGCCGGCAATGAGCAATCGCAATATACTCAGTCGGCTGTTTATTCATGGCGAGCAGTCCAACTACTGAAAGGCTATACCATCCGAGTTGAACCATTTCAAGAAAATAGGCAAGTCGGGGAAATCCGACAATTGCGAGCTGAATGCATTTTGGGGCTCGGTTTATCAAAAAGACAGGCATCAAAAAGGCGCATTCCGAAACGGGCCAGAATCTTGGGAAAGACGCAGGTGCGAGAGAGGATCCATCGTTCTCTAAAAAATTCAGAAGTCCCTCGAGGGGCAGGCACAGAGCGACTTTCCAGATCACTCGTAGCTTGTATGAAGTGGCAGGAAGAGTCGCTGGGGTTGTGCCGTGCTTCTCCGATTCGCTATCGCTCTCGATGCTGATACATCCCCCGTGCCCCTCTACGAATTGCTTTGCGACGAATAGTCCAATTCCTCTACCAAGCGTAGTCCGCGTGGTGAAGAAGGCGTCAAAAACCGGATCGTCTCGAAGTGCTCGATTCGTCGCCCATCGCGAATGCTTCAGATCGACCAACGCGTACAGCCGCTGCTCTGAATCTCAGACAGGAATGAGCCGGTGAGCTGAATCCATGTATGCCACAATTGGCGCCATTCTGCACGGAGCGTAGGATGCTATTAACGCCCTTTGGCCTCAAGTCGAGGTAACAGCCCGCGCGTCCTAACTTTAAATGGTCCGAATATCGGCCGCTTAGATGGTTGCCGGGGAGTCGGTTACGTCAAAGCGAAGAAAAATGACAACTCAACTGGAGTCCAGAATTGCCGCCCGGTTTGGAGTTCTTCCGAACTTCTTTCGACTCACCACCGATGATTCGAAGATCACGGAAAACCTGTGGGAATTTGCTCAATTCGCATACCTGGACAACCCGTTGCCTTCTCTCCTGAAGGAGAGATTGTTTGTTTACTTATCCCTTTTTTGCAAAGTCCGGTACTGTATCGCCAGACACCTTGGGTTCCTGATAGGTCTGGGTCATCCCGCGGGCGACCCACAGTGCCCGCCGCAGACGCTCGACGAAGTGTTGCCGCTGCTCCGGGGAAATCTTCCTTTCAACTCCGATCTCGATCAGGCCCTCGCTTTATGTGAAGGGCTGGGTATGGGATCGTTCCCCCCAGAGCCGGACAGTGCACAGGAAGGGGCAATCTTTGCGTGCGCAGCACATGTCTTCTTGAGAACTCCCGATGCGTCGAGGGCGCTGCATGCCCTCAAGTGTGTCTTTGATGAGAAGACTCTGGAGTACACCAAGCTTCTTCTAGCCTTTATCCGCACAGCTCACTACTGGACCGAGATACATCCCGCACTGGTTCTGGAAGACGACATCAATCAACTTCTGGCGACTCATGAAGCCATCGCTGCGTGTGTTCTTGCAGACCCCGACGCACTGCCGGATAACAAGCTCGCTCACCTCATCTCGGAAGATCTGACTTCCTTACGCGATTTGAACGAACGACATCTGAGGCTCGAACAGGACTATGAGTTGCTTGGCACCGAACATCAGAGGACAGAAAATCGCCTGTTTGAACGGGAACAGATGCTGGAAGACAGTTCCAAGCGCCTCGGCGAACTCGCAGCTATTGTCGAATCCTCCGACGACGTGATTGTGAGCAAGGACCTCAACGGCATCATCAAAAGCTGGAATGCGGCAGCCGTGCGCCTTTTCGGTTATTCCGCGGAGGAGATGATTGGTACGTCGATTCTGAAGCTTATTCCGGAAGATCTTCACTCCGATGAAAAAACCATCATGGAAAATATCCGTGCCGGACGGCGAGTGGATCATTTTGAGACCGTGCGTCGCACCAAGAGCGGTCAGTTGCTCGATGTCTCCCTTACCATTTCCCCGATAAAAGACGAGCATGGTCGGGTGATCGGCGCGTCCAAGATTTTGCGCGATGTCTCTACGCGCAAGCGGATTGAACAAGCCCTATTGCAGGCAGAAAAGATTGCTGCAACTGGCCGCATGGCAGCGACGATCGCCCATGAAATCAACAACCCTCTCGAGGCCGTGATGAACTTGATGTACCTTCTCCGTCCGATGATTGCCGACCCGGCAGGTATCAGTTACTTCGAGTCAGTCGAGGCGGAACTCGGGCGTGTCTCGCATATCGCTAAGCAGACGCTTGGTTATTACCGCGAACATGCTGCAGCAAGCAGTGCCTCAATCGGGGAGATCGTTCTCCATGCAATCACGATCTATGAGCCACGGTGTACAGCTACTGGCATTGAGATTCAGAAAGCGATTAATTCATCAAGGAAAATCGTGCTGCGTCGCGGGGAGATGATGCAGGTGGTCTCAAACCTGGTGATGAACTCGATCTACGCCATGCAAGCGGGTGGCGTCTTGTCGATCTCCGTGGAAGAGGCAGTAAAGTCCCCGGACGGCATCGTCTTGACCATTCAGGATAACGGTGTTGGCATCGAGGAATCTGATCTGCCTAGGGTATTTGAGGCCTTCTTCACGACTCGCGCCACCGTGGGTACAGGCATCGGCTTGTTTGTCGCAAAGCAGTTTGTTGAAGGCCACGGAGGCAAGATCGAGATTGAAAGCAGGCAGAACGTGGAAGATCACGGTACAACCGTTCGCGTCTTTTTGCCCATATCCACAGAGTATGACTCCTCTGGCGAGGGTGCACGCCAAGGGTCGAATGGGCAACTAAATGCAGAAGATGTTCGCGCTTCTGTTTCAACCACTGCTGCTCCAGTTCCGAATTCGGCGAAGAACGAGGACGAGGCAAACGCCGCTCCTGGACCTCGCCAAATCAGGCTGATCGGAGCAATCTGAACCCCCTTCGGCGAGATTTTCGCTAACGAGATTCCACTTGGCCGAGAAGTCGTGCATTTCCATGGCTAATCAGGCGGAAATGGGAGCATGTAAGTCCCTTTTCGCTTCATTCACCGTCAAACAGCCGGCCATTCCTCTCGGGTTCGATTTGAAAATTGCTTAAGCCGACTCCAGCTAACCGAAAGAACTGCGCGGGTCCCAGCTCGACGCGCTCGCACAACGACACGGCCATATCAGCGAACTCCTCCATCGACGCAGGCATCACAGTTGGTGTCAAACTTCGGGTCAGCGTGTTGAACTCCCTCGTCTTAAGCTTGAGAACTATCGTTCGGGCCAGGCGCGCGTTTTGCTTCGAAGACACCCAGACCTTTTCTGCAAGCTCATAGAGACGGCGACCATACCGACCAAAATGCTGTTCCAGCGTAGCTACATCTAACGCATAGAGATCACGACTGTAGTGATGCCGATACCATTCATGCGTGCTTCTGTGACCTGTCCGACTCCAGGAATGCGGCCGATTGGAAGAGGCAGAAGGAAGCCCTGGATTTCGTGCGGCTGGATTACAAATAGGCCATTCGGCTTCTTCGAGTCGGAAGCGATCTTGGCCAGGAATTTGTTTGGGGCCACGGCGGCCGAACTGTGAGATTCAACTCCTCGCGGATCTGCTCTCGAATCGTCTTCGCGACATTGGTAAAGATCGCAGGCAAGTTAAATCTCGAGCCGGCCATCGGATCTAGCAGGAATGTGTAATAGACCGTTGCCGTTAAGTCTGTAGATTCTTAGTAGAGGGCGGGTTGAGATGGGCGCGCAGGTTCGGACGATTGCGATCATTGATGACGATCTCCGAGTTCTCGAATCACTCGTCAATCTTCTCGCTTCCTGCGGATATAAGGCAGAAAGCTATTGTTCAGCTGAGCAGTTTCTTGGGTGTGGTGGACTTTCCAGGAGCTGCTGCATCATTACCGACGTCGAAATGCGCAAGATGAGCGGACTCGGCCTTCTGCAGCATGTGAGAAGTATCAGGAATCCGGTGCCTATTGTTATCATCACGGGGAAGCCTTCCGAGAACTCCGAATCTTTCTATCTGGAAAAAGGCGCGATTGGCTTCTTCAGAAAGCCGGTGGACGGGGACGCACTCATAGACCTGATCCGCTCGGTCTCCTGTTAGCTGGTTCAGTCGTACGCATAGGCTGTGCGATATTGTATCCTTCGCTATATCGCACGCGACACTTGAGCGCGAAGTGGCTCTGTGTATCCACAGTCATGCGGCGAGTGCGATACCAGTTTTATGTAGTAGGCGCAGTTGCGCGCCGCGTCTATTATCACGACTAGGCAGAGACGGATGACCCAGGTTCATCAAGTTGCGATTGTCAATCCGTTGGCCGCGGGTGCTGGCGCGACTCTTTGTACAATTTTCATCCACGCTCTGGCTTTGGGCGCAACAGTGAACTTCTTTCGTCGTGAGAGAAGACTTGGTCTTGCTGGCATGAGGTACTTAATCGATCTCACGATCGTTGTACTAGTAATGTCATTCGCATTCGTGGCGCACCTGATTGAAATCGGCGTATGGGCATGGTTATTCATGATTTGCGGTGAGTTTCAGGAGTTCGGAGCCGCGTATTATCACTCAGCGGTGAACTATACAACGCTCGGCTACGGGGATGTAATCATGTCGGCTTCATGGAAGTTGCTGGGACCACTCGAGGCCGCAGATGGATCATTGATGTTCGGGGTGTCGACCGCGATGATTTTTGCCGTCATTTTGCGGTTACTTGAGACTCGATTTGCGGATCTCAGAGATAAGTAATCGTTGGCGCAGTCGAACTCCATACATCTCATTCCCCACCTATTGAAAGTACGCGCTTTTCGGCATCAGTTCTGATAAGGGATGCAGGATTATAGAATCCCGCACGCCCTTTTCTTTCAAACTCCTTGCCAGAACCTATCCAAAAATAAAGCTTGGCCGTAAACGGCAGCCATCGTCCTTTCGCATTCGCTAACCAGGTTCGTCTTGTCAATCGACCATTCCGTTACGGAGGAATATTCAAGGCAGGAAGTGATCCGCGTATGTCGGCTTTCGTCAGAAACGTGATCCAGGTTGGTATTCAACTGGCGCATGGAGCATGACTCCATGGGGTTGAAATGGCGACCTAAGGTCGAGCATTCGCAGCTCACGACGGACCACTAGAAAGTGCATTGACCTGCCGGTATTCGATGCAAGTGCCAAACCTTCACCACGGCTGCGCTAAGTACTAGATCTGATTTATATCCCTCGCATCTTTAGAGCCAGTCGCTTACGTCGCGGCAGGGGGAGTCCTCTCTGGTATCAGGAATGCACTCCAGGGAGTTGAGAGGAAGGCGACGTGCCCGAAATCTGTGCAGGGGGTGAGTTGGAGCGGCGGGTGCCCAATGCACACCTTTGCCTCAGAACAGTGAGCATTTGTGGAATCCTGCTTTTCCTTTCCATTGCATGTTTCGCCGCCCAAGGCCCAGCCACAGACAACGGAAGACGGACCGGAAGGCTGGAAGGAACGGTTTCGACGCCGGGGTCATCGAGCAAGGTCCATGTGGCAGGAGCGAAGGTGCAAGCGAGCGGTTCCGTCACGGTGCAAACGGAGACAAACGGAGAGGGCGAGTTTGCATTTCGGGAGTTGCCTCCGGGCGCTTATGTGCTAACTGCCAATGCCCCAGGACTAGAGGCCGAGCAAACGGTGACGGTAGGAATCAATCAGGCGGTGCAGGTCGCGCTTCAGCTCAAGCCATCGAGAGTTGCAACGACGATCGACGTGTCAGCTACGGATACGGCGGCGAGAACCACGGCCCCAACTCAGACCGTCGGGGAGAAGACTTTGCGTGACGCTCCCAATGTCAACGAACGACTTGAAACACTGCTTCCCCTCGTTCCGGGAGTAGTTCGAGGTCCTGACGGGCATATCAATTTGAAGGGCGCCCGCAATACTCAGAGCGGGGCATTGGTGAACAGCGCGAACGTTACCGATCCAGCTACCGGAAGCCCCGCCATGAACCTTCCGATAGACGTGGTTTCGTCGGTAGAGGTTGTGTCGAATCCCTACGACCCGCAGTACGGCAAGTTCACGGGAGCAGTTTCATCGGTCGAGACAAAAACAGGAAATTATGAAAAATACCACTACTCGATCCAGAATGTCCTCCCGCGCTTGCGAGACCGCGACGGGAGCATTGTTGGCATCGGCGCTGCTACTCCGAGGGCCACGTTTACGGGACCGCTTGTGCGAGACAAGCTGGCATTCACGCAGTCGCTCGAGTATCGCTTTGTGCGCACCCCAGTTAACAGCCTCCCTCCGCTCGAGAGAGATACCACGCTGGAGAGCGTGGACTCTTACACCCAAGGCGATCTGAAGATAGGCCCTACGCAGACAGCGACAGTCTCGTTGGCCGTGTTTCCCCAGAAACTCAGGTACATGGGCCTAAATACATTCACGCCGCAGCCGGCGACGGCGGACCTGCATCTGCGCGGGTACCAGGTTTACGCGCAAGTCCGGTACCTGACCGGAGACGAGAGCGCGCTGATATCGCAGATCAGTTACAAGACCTACGATGCGGACGTCAGTGCGCAGAGCGACGACCCCTACCAACTCTTTATCGAAACCACAGAGGGAGGTTACTTCAATCGCCAGGCGCGCCGGACGTCGCGGCTGGAATGGCAGGAGAGCTACCAGTTTGCACCGCGTCATTTTCTGGGAACGCATGAATTCAAAGCGGGACTGAACTATGCCCACTCCTCTTACGACGGACAGCAGACGTTTCTTCCTGTCGAACTTATGGGCGTCTCCGGGTTGCCGATCGAGCGCATCACCTTCACGCCGCCCACTACTTTCGGAGTCGATCAGGACGAAACCGCGTGGTTTGCAGGCGATCACTGGTCTCCTTCGAATCGCGTGACGCTGGATCTGGGACTGCGTTTCGACAACGATACGGTGACGGGCACAACGCATGTGGCTCCACGCGCGGGCTTCATCCTGGCTCTTACGAACGATGGTAAGACGCTGCTCAAGGGTGGCGTGGGGATGTTCTATGATCGCGTTCCCCTCATCTATCCCGTGTTTGAGCACTTGCCGGAACGCACGGTATCGATACTCGACGAGAATGGAGAAGTCTCGAGCGCGAATGAATATGTCAATCGCATCGGCGGTGGACTTCACAATCCGGAAAGCATTTCCTGGAATGCGGCTATCGAAAGACAGGTACTTGAACGGCTGACCATAAAGGTCGCGTATGAGCAACGCAATACAACGAAAGACTTCACTGTCTCACCGGTTTCTGGAGCGATCTCCAGCGTCACGCTGCTTTCAAATACGGGACGCGATAGCTACAGGGAATACCAGGTGGCCGGTCGTTACCAGAGTGAGCGCTTCACTCTGAATGGCTCTTATGTGCGCTCGCGTGCTTACGGAAACCTGAACGACCCTGCGCTCTTTTTCGGCAACTATCCTCAAGCAGTAATTCAGCCCGACGCGCGCGCGCGCCTGCCTTTCGATGCGCCCAACCGCCTTCTGTTCTGGGCTGATGTATCCGGCCCAAAGAAGCTCACTCTGATTCCGGTATGGGATCTGCACACCGGGTTTCCATATTCGCCTGAGAACCAGTTCCGCGAATATGTTGGGCCGCGTGATACGCGACGGTATCCGAGGTTCTCGTCCATGGACCTGCAGGTATCACGGCCATTCTCGTTGCATGTGGGAGAAAAGCGCCGGCTACAGGTGAGAGCAGGATTCGGCGTTTTCAACGTCTTCAACCACTTCAATCCTCGTGATGTACAGAACAACCTCGACAGCGACCGATTCGGCGAATTCTTTAACGATGCATGGCGCGAATACCGCGGCAAGTTTGTATTCCAGTTCTGATTATGAGACTTCCAATCGTTTTCAGCGTTTTGTTGTTAGTGCTCACGGCAAGTGCTTCCGGTGCGGACGACAGCAGTTCCTTACCGAGCGGCGATGTGGTGGCGGCACGGATGATGGAGCGAGACACGCAACGACAAGCTCTCGCGGCGGGGTATCAAGGGATGCGCCGCTACATCCTGGACAACGAGCTCACGCACAAGCACGCGGAGATTCTTGTGCATATTGAATGTGGCGCGGACGGGATCAAGCACTTCGAACTGGTGTCTCAGTCGGGCTGGAAGGGAGCTTACCGGCACGTTGTCAACAAGATGCTCGAATCAGAGGCGGAGGCCTCGCACCCGGATGTACGCTCCAAAATTCGCCTCAGCTCGGAGAACTACGAGTTTCACATGTTGAGGAGCGCGTTGCTGGATGACCGGATGGACTACTTACTCGAGGTCACGCCCAGGCGACGCGAGGAAAGGTTATTCGAGGGACGAGTCTGGATCGACGCTCAGGACTATGCGGTTGCGCGCATTGAGGGTGAACCAGCGAGAAGCCTGTCGTTCTGGATCCGTAGCGTGCACTTCACTCACACATACCAGAAAAGCGGGCCCATATGGTTTCCAGCCGCTACAGAGAGCACCACCGTGGTTCGCATCTTTGGGGCGACGACTCTAACGATCGACTATTTCGACTACAAACCGCATCTGCTGCCGTCGCCTGACACCGCAAGGGCAGATGCAGAAGGTGGACAGAAACAATGAAGGAGACAAAGCGTATACGTATGAGGAGCCGGCACAAGCCGCGAGTCGAAGAGTGTCTGATCCTGGCGGCAGGCAACGGGCGTCGGCTCATCTCGCTGTCCGGCGGACTGCCCAAACCACTGGTCAGAATCAACGGCCAGCCATTGCTCGAGCACGTGATGCTTGGCGCGCACGAAGCGGGAATCAAGCGGTTTGTGGTTGTGGTTGGTTACGGCGCGGACGTGATGCACCGGTGGTTCGCCGACTGGTCGCCTGAGGGTATGTCCGTCACGGTCGTGGAGAACTCTGAATATCACATGGACAATGGCGTCTCCGTTCTCAGAGGTCGCGAGCACCTCAAGGGACCGTTCCTACTGTTGATGGCGGACCACATTTTCGAGCCGGACACGGCTCGCGCCATGCTCCGGCAACCGCTGCCAGAAGGTGAGGTGGTCCTTGCAGTCGATTCCAAGCTCGATCGGATCTTTGATCTGGACGATGCAACCAAGGTCAAGCGTGCGGGTGACCACATCGTGGAGATCGGAAAGCAAATCACCGCCTACGACGCCTTCGATACCGGCATGTTCCTGTGCAGTTCAGCACTCTTCGATGTCCTCGAATCAGCAAAGAAGAACGGGAATTGCTCGTTGTCGGACGGCATGAGAGTTCTGGGGCAAAGCGGGAGGTTGCGTGCATTCGACATCGGCGACGCTTCATGGCAGGATGTCGATACTCCTGAGGCGCTGGCTTATGCGGAAAGCATTTTCGACCGGCAGTTCAGCCGCGTGCCTATCAAGGAGACTGTCTCTTATGTCCAAGCCTAAAGTTCGAGGGGGGCTGGCACTACGTACAGTCGCGACACTACTCGGTCTTGCGCTTCTGATCTATCTCATCCGTCGCGTGGGATCGGAAACGCTGATACAGAGTATCTCCGCGTTAGGGTGGGGCTTGCTCCTGATCGTAGCCTTAGGGGGAGTCTCACAGCTGTTGAAGACCTGGGCCTGGAAGTTGACTCTGGCAGGCCGCAATGCCAGGGTTTCGTTTGCCCGCATGTTCCAATTGCGACTTGCGTGTGAGGCAGTGGGACAGGTCGGAGCATTCGGACAATTATTGGGAGAAGGTCTACGCGTCTCCGCTCTGAGCCGCGAAATGCCAATCGACAGCTGTGTGTCGTCGGTGACCCTCGATCGGGCGCTCTTTATGGTCACGGGGGCCGTCGTCATCATCGCTGGCATAACAACAGCCCTACTTGTAGCCCCTCTAACCCATGCCCTACGTTTGTGTGCAGTCCTCTTTGCCATCGCGCTCGCTGGTCTGCTTTGCATGGCGGCTCTTGCCGCGGTTCGGAGATGGCGGTTTCTTTCCGCGAGTGCTAGCGCGTTCAGCCGAGTGCGTTACTTCGGCCGGCTTATAGAGAGAGTGCTCCCACTGATTCAGTCAGTTGAGAACAGCTTGTTCGATTTCCATAGGCGCACGCCGTTCGCTTTCTGGGCTAGCCTGCTGCTGAATCTGGTCTGCCATGGCCTCGCTGTGATCGAGGTGTATTTCATTCTCCTGCTGCTTGGAGTGACCAAGGTTGGGCTGTCAGGAGCCCTGGTATGCGAAGCCCTGACAAAACTGGTGAACATCGTTGGCTTGTTCAACCCGGGCAATATTGGAACCTATGAGGGAGGCAATATCTCAATCGCGAAGATGCTCGCCTTACCCGCCTCCATAGGATTGGTTGTCGCTGTCGTTAGGCGGGCGCGGGGTATCTTCTGGTCTGCGGCCGGAATCGTTTGTTTCATCTTTGTTTCTAGGCAGAAAGCATGGGGCAGGTCGGCCGATATCGTCGTGAGCACCGATCCCAAAGGGCCACATGGGGATATGGGCCAATCGATCACGGCTTGCATCTTTCTTGATAAGAAGAGTTCGCCACTGCTTCAAGTCGGCACACTTCCCATTTTGCTTCGTACGATCATAGCCATCCGAAGAGCCGGCGGAGGAAGGATCATTGTGTATGCAGAACGCGCTATCAGGCGCAAGGTGGAGCGCGAGTTGCTGGACACAGGGCGGCTTCCTCACTATGTAGATTGGTGTGAACCGCCCTCAGGCGTGCTCCTGCATCAGCTATTGGGGCGGATCGCCTCCGAATCAAAAGGAAATTGCTTGCTGGTGGTCGATGGGAACAGCACCTACCATCCGGCTTTGTTTCGGCAGGCATGCGCGTGGACAGGGCAGAACGGCGCAATGTCGCTGACTGAAGCTGGGACGCCCATCGGCATTCACATGCTATCGACCAATTTCGTGCGTGAAGTTACAGATCTCTGCCCTTCGGACACGCGCACTCTAGATAAGTTGGAGACTTGGCTTGTGTCGTCCTCGCAAGTTCAGTGCCAGGAAGTAGAGCCTGAGTCCTGGCACCGGGTCATAACTGCGGAAGACCGAATCTCTGCCGAGCGAAAACTGGACCGATGGCTGGTGAAGCCTACAGACGGCATCTTCGCGCGCATGAATCGTAAGATTTCGATACCAATCAGCAGGCAAATCATAAAGCTGCCGATCACGCCAAACCTGGTCAGCCTGTTCACTCTGGGCGTTGGACTGGTCGCTGGCATCTTCTTTGCTCGCGGTGGTTATTGGAGCATGCTCACTGGCGCGGTTCTATCGGTCTGGGCGAGCATTCTCGATGGCTGCGATGGAGAAGTCGCGCGGCTGAGGCTGATGGAGACCGACTTCGGCTGTTGGCTCGAAACGGTATGCGACTGGTTATATTACCTGTTCATCTTCGGCGGGATGGCCGTCGGGCTCACGAAAACTCTGGAGCCTCTGACCGTTGCCTTCTGGGGAAGCTGGCTTCTTCTCGGAGCAGTAATGAGCTTCCTCGTCACCGGCTTTGGCCGGCAGAGGTTTGCCAAGCGACGGCCGGAGCAGTATCTGGCAATCTGGCAGGCGAAGGCAGAGAGCCGGCCCTCCAATCCGATTCTATATATCGGACGAAATACAGAATTTATCGTCCGCCGGTGCTTCCTGCCGTACGCTTTGTTGTTCTTCGCCCTATTGAACATGATAAAGATTGCGTTCTTCCTTTCCGCGATTGGTGCGAATCTGGTCTGGTTAATAGCGCTATACTCCTACTCGTCGTTCGCGGCCACAGGATCCAAATTGAAGGGGAAGCTCCAGATTAAGCACTGCGACAGTCCACTCAAACTCCGGCAGACTAAGTGCCGATTGGAATAGCCTTAACAATTCTAGAATTCAGCATGAATGTGAACTCCGATAAGGAGATCGAGGTTGGCAACTTCGCCCCCCGGCGCTTAGTCGTTGGGCCGCCTGAATCGATCTGTGTCGTCGACTGGAACATCAATCGCGGTTTGCAATTGAATGGCATACTCGACTTTCTTATAGGCGTCGGGGCAGATTTGATCTTGCTGCAGGAGTCCGATCTCAATGCCAGGAGGACACATCGGTTGAACATTGCGCGCGAGATCGCGCAGAAGCTGGAGATGCACTATGTTTTCGGACGAGAGTTTCAGGAACTGACGCAGGGATCGAATAGTTCACCCGCATATCACGGTCAGGTGACACTCTCGCGGTGGCCATTGTCGAATCCCCGCCTCATTCGGTTCGACAGGCAGTCGACCTTCTGGCGCCCGCGCTGGTTCCTTCCCGACATAGAGCCGTTACAGGAAAGGATCGGCGGACGAATCGCTCTGGTGACCGAGACAACTGTCGGCGGGAGGGTGCTCGTGAGCTACAACCTGCATCTTGAAAGCCGTGGAGACGACAGGCTGCGTTGTGCTCAACTGGAGGAGTGTCTCAAAGACTCTCTCCGATATAAGTCGGGCATACCAATTGTGCTGGCGGGCGATCTCAATATGAACGTGTTCCGTACCGGCGCTGACGGAGCCCTCAGTCAGGCGTTGTTCCAGAGTGCATTTTTGCGGCTGCCAGACCGGACCACGCCGCCACGTTCGATTTTTGACCGGGGGCGGCCCATCGATTGGGTATTTTCGCGAGGACCGATCAAAACCAGCCATGCCAGTGTTCACACTTCTGTCGCGGCGTCGGATCACTATCCGCTTTCGGTACAGTTGGCGTTTAGGTGAGTGCTGATTCGCCGCTCCAGATCGGTGCTGGCGCATCCGCAGTCGGCTAGCAGTTGCTAGTCCCACATCGTCCTCATTGCGCCCGCTGCTCATTTTTTCCACGGTTTGGACTTGGTTCTTCATTTGCATACTCAAACACTAGGAAGAGATCGACCGTCAGTGTTCCAAGTTGCGCAGAACGCTCCTTGCGGTGTTCTTGGGGTTCACTAGAGTTCTTCACTCAATACTCAATAGGCAGGTGCTCATTGCCCGGAGAAGGCAATTCAATTCAGGGATCAATTGTGGAACAAGAAACGTCGTCATCGATGGGCGCCCTTGGGAGATGAGTGAGGAACTGCTGGTTTCTGCGGCACGCTCCGGCGACCTTCGAATTTCGGGGACGGCTAATGAGCATGCCTGCCTGAATCTAGGGGATTGGTGCGCGGGCCATTATGTCCCGGGCGGAAAGGATGCCTAGCTTCTTCATGCGGAACTGTAGCGTGGAACGATTCATCCCGAGCCGCACAGCCGCACCGTTTGGCCCGGAGGTGACCCATTTGGTTTCCTTCAGGGTAGCGAGGATGTGCTCCCGCTCAGCCTCTTCCAGGGTTCTACGCGTCGTTCGTTCGGGAGCGGGGGGGGTTTGAAATTGCAACGCCGCAACGGGAACCTGAAGCACGGGACCGGGCGACACGATGACGGAATGCTCAATCAGGTTCTGCAGTTCGCGGATATTTCCCGGCCATGAATAGCGAACAAGCACTTCCAAGGTTTCCGAAGGAATGGTGTCGATCACGCGGTGTATCCTGCGCGCAAAGTACTGCAGGAAGTGCCTTACCAGCAACGGAATGTCTTCAGGCCGCTCACGAAGCGGAGGAACATGAATCGGAAAGACATTCAACCTGTAAAAGAGGTCTGCGCGAAATGTCCGCTCCTCGACGCAAGCAGCAAGGTCTCGATTGGTTGCGGCGATGAGGCGCGCATCCGTCTTGATGGTTCTGGTGCTTCCCAGGCGCTCGAACTCTCTCTCCTGCAGAACGCGAAGCAGCTTAGGCTGAAGTTCCAGCGAAATCTCACCGATCTCATCCAGAAAAGCCGTCCCACGATTGGCCAGTTCAAACCGCCCGAGCCTCTGCATGATGGCGCCGGTGAATGCACCTTTTTCGTGACCGAAAAGTTCGCTTTCTAGAAGCCCAGTCGGTATCGCCGCACAATTCAGCTTCACGAACGCATTTGAATGGCGGGGACTGCGCTCGTGGATGGCCCGTGCGACAAGTTCCTTCCCAGTACCCGTTTCGCCATAGATAAGCACGGTGGATTCGGTTTCGGCGACAGTTTCAATCTTACGCAGTACCGTGCGGATGGCGGCACTCCGGCCGATGATCTCCTCAAAGCCGCGCTCGCTTCGGATCTCGTCTTCGAGATACAGCTTCTCCCTCGCAAGCTTGTCCTTCAGTTCCTTGATCTCGCCATAGGCCAGCGCATTCTCAATGGCAATAGCGACCTGGCCTGCAAAACGGATGACGAATTCCAGGCTCTCTTTACCAAATGGCTGCTTTTCGAGCAGGCCCAGTTCCAGGACCCCCAACACGCGGTTCCTGCTGACGAGGGGCACGGCACAACTGCGCCGCTCAATGCTGAGGATGGGAGTTCGGGTTCTGAAGACTTCGCAGACATCCTCATGGCTGCCGCTCTCCTCCAACCATGAACCGTCCCTGCTGTCCGTTTGCAAGCCGTTAGGAGTGTCCAGCGCGAAGAGCCGCAACGCACTGCTCTCCCGATCTGGCAAATGCACAGCCACAGCATTGCACTCCATGACCCGTCGCACCGTCCTCGAGACTGTGCGGAGCAAATTGCGCAGATCGAGGTTCGAAATAATTTGACTGGTCATTTCCAGGAGCAGGCTCAGTCTGCCTCGCTCAAGTCGCAGCTCATCCTTCATCCGACGCAACGTATCGAAGTTGATCCCTTCATCGACAGTAGAGGCGACCATGTCCGACTCTGGGGACACAGAGCGGATCTCCTTATGCAATATCTGTTGTTCCCCGAGTTGGTTCATCACCATGTGCATTTCCAACCACAATCAAAATGTTTGCAGGGTTAAGCAAGCCTGAAAACGTGAGCAACGGCTAGCTCACAGTGATCAGCTATCGCGCTGTCGTCGGATATCTAGAGTCGAACTGGAGAGACAGGGAGAACGGTGTGGCTACTCGCCCAAGCTCGAAATGTGTGGCTGCAAAAGACCCGTTGTCTCCACGGCAGATGAACGGTGAGGAGAGGGGCGTGGACCTGTCGCGCTGCTCGCAACTGAATGAGTGCCTCGATGATGCTATTCGCTACAACCCGACGATCCGGTCAGCCAGGCGGGCGACTTTAACCTGGACGTATCACAGACCGCCGCGGCGGGCACGGTCCATCAGGCCCAATTTCATAGCGCGTTCTCCAACCATCCCTCCAGAACCACCCCGGGTTCGCGGTTCGACGGGGACGCGCAATCGATTGGATTTTCACGCGTGCCTCTCTTCACAGCGACTGCGCCTGTCCACAGTTCGGTCCCAGCGTCGGATCACTATCCGCTTCAGTACAGTTGGCGTTTACCTGATATAGCGAACCATGCCACCCGAGGATGCGTATGCATTGCCGGCTGCCAAAACCTTGGCATCATGCCCCCGAACGGCTCTTCCATCACCAAGCCCTGAAACTCCCCAACCTTTCCCTTCATCAACTGCTTTAACTGGAGTTCGTTTCTTCAAATCGAGTGGCCATAAAACTGCTCTGGAGAGGGTGGGTTCGTGAAACAGCTTACAAATCGATCTAGCTGGGATTGGAGGAATGATGGCCGAAAAAATTGAACGGCAGGGCTGCGGCTCCGGCGAGGATTTCACCTGTGCACGCTGTGGCGGATTCGTTCTTTGCGAGTCGTGGTGTGAATCGGTCAATTCCTGTGTTCGCTACGCGCGTGACGTGGTGTTGCATCCCAGCCGCCTGAGTTTTGGCGATCGCATTCTCCTACACGCGCTTGGCGTTCTATGGACTCACGGACGGGAGCGGGAAAAGCTTGGGAATGCAGAGTAAAGTTCCCTATTGCGAGCCAGAATTGAGGCCGGTCAGGAAAATCTCTTGCATTTCGGCAGCGACGTAAGTAAATGGAGTCATCATGAGAGAGCGTACATTCTGGATGATTACGATCATGTTGCTGATATGGGCCGCACTCTTTCTTGTTGCAGCGAACGCGATGCGTAGTCATGCTCAGAACCCTCTAGCGCAGCATGCCGCTCGCAATAAGCCCCTCGCAACCGCAGAACACGATGAAAAGGATGAGTTGGGATCGACCAGGGACGCCGTCTCCTACGATCCCCACAACGGTCGGCTGATCGTCATGGGGTTTGTCGGAGGCTTTGTGAATCGCAATGACCCCTGTCATCCGGAGGCTCAGCTCGCGGCAGAGCTTCGCCGCCGTTATTCCTCCAGTGTTTATGCCGAGGTGTTTGGAAATCATCATCGTGAGGCGGCTCATCGCCAGGTAATGCAATGGCTCGATACGGATGGGGACGGGATACTCACAACGGACGAGAAGCAGCGAGCAAGGATTATCATCTACGGGCACAGCTGGGGAGCCTCAGAAACGGTAGCGTTGGCTCGTGAACTGGAACACAGAAAAATCCCGGTGTTGCTCACAAGGCAGGTGGACAGCATCGGCAAGCCCGGAGAGCATGAGGTCTAATTCCGCCGAATGTGGCGAATGCTGTGAACTTCTATCAGCCGGACGGCCTCTTTCACGGCGTCCCGAGATTACAGCGGCGGATCCTGCGCGGACGACGATCATCGGAAACTTCCGCATGACCTACAACAACCATCCGATCACGTCTGGGAGCTCTTCCTGGTTCGCACGGTTATTCATTAAGTCTCACATCGAGATCGAGGACGACCCGCGCATCTGGGAGCAGGCCGCCGCGCTCATTGATTCGTAGCTGTCACACGGGGCGTCAGCAAAACAGGCGCAGGCATCCGGAAGGCCGACCGACGCCGCCCATCAACCAAGCCGTGCGCATGCCCATCAACGGGCAGTTGTTGATCTGTTGGCACTGCGAAGACCGCCACGCGCGGACCAGGCGCAGCGGCTCACAGAAATCAAGCCGAACTGTTCTTGGAGTGCATGGAGATCTAGAAGAAGCAACGGCGTCAATCCTTTCCGAATCCCATTCGGTTAATACAATCCGTTCTCAGGGCGATGGAATTCGATGGGGCCATTCGTTATGCCGATTCGGGAACAACCTTAGTTCTCCGTTCTTCTCGGCTCGCGGCGGTCTCCAAGGTAGACGAGGATGCGCGCATAACCTCGGCGAGCAAAGGGTCAAACCGCCGGTCCTCTCGGATCATATCGAGTCGAGGGTCATGTGCCAGCCAAACGAGCTCCGGTTCGCGATCCTCGCAGGCGGCACACAATAGCGACATCGCTTTCTCTGAGTCTTCCAAAGCGAGCGAGAGGAGGGCCTGCCGGAATTTGCTGATCGGCGAGCTCGCAGAGAAAAGATCATAGTCACTCGCGATACGGTCTGCGGCAGCGGCTTGGCCGCACATTGCCAGGACCTCTGCAATTGCACTCATCAAGTCAGGCTGAGCGCCGGCTTTGCTTACAAGGCTCCGGGCCAGCTGCTTTGCCTCATCACGACGATCGAGCGAAATCAGCATCATAGCTCGGTAAGTTTCGCTCTCGATTGGCAAGCGTCCATAAGCCATCTGCTCCGAAATGTGTTTCACTCCTTTGTCGTAGTCCCGACTAACGTGAAACAACTTCGTGCAGACCCCTTTCTGGCGATACGAAAACGGATCAATCTGCTGAGCTTCTTGAAGGTAATTCCAGGCCTCGTCAAAACGTCCGAGGGCAGCAAGAAAGAGGGCATACTGACGATAGGTTCCAGCACTCTCACCAAGTCCAAGCGCCCGTTGGAAACACTTCTCTGCATCGTCCCACTTCCATGCCAACGCCAGGGCGCAAGCTGTGCAGGCAGGAACCAATATCATTTGAGGGTCGAGTTTGGATGCGCGCTGCGCTGCTTGTTTAGCGCGAGAGACGGCTGCGGCAGAATTGGGAATTCCACGTAAGGCCATCTCATAATAGCATAGAGCTATGCCGCAAACAGGCCTGGCATAGTTAGGCTCAATCTCTGTCACTTCCTGGAATTTCGACAGAGCCAGCTGCGTGTCCGCCAACGTCCCCTCATCGAGCAATGCTTCTGCTGCAAGAACCATTGGATAGACAGCAAACATCGATGTTCCTGATGACGCCTGGTGTTTCCGGATCAACGATTGTTCGGGGCGGATACGGCTGATCAGCGCCGACACGATCCTTTCAGAGGCTTTGAAAAGGCCTTGTGGATCCGGTTCCGTTTCGAACCGTTCTGACCAGATCTGAAATCCGTCTGCATTGACCACCCTGGACGTAATCCGCAGCTGGTTGTTGTCCTCATGTACCGTCCCTTCAAAGACAATCTGGACATTCAATTTTCGGGCCAGAGAAGGAAGATCCAGATCTTGAGTGATCAGTGGCGCCACTGAACTTGCGGCGGTCACTCGGAGCCCGTCCGTGCGCACGAATTCGTGGATTAATTCGTCGGTGATGATTCGGGCGTAGGCGCCAGACAAGTCGCCACGGGAGGCATTCACAAAAGGCAAAACCGCTATGCGGATTCCGCGTCCCTCTATGAAAAGTTCACCTCGACCGGCATCTTTCCCAGCACCGTCGCGGTCCTGACTGAGTCGGAGCCGAAAGACAGGTATATAGCTGCCAGGCCGATAGTAGATAAAGATCGAGTCGTCTTTACCAACGGATTCGTAGTATTCCTTAAGTTTGCGCCGGAGCCTGCGAGCCTCGCTGCGAACGATCGAATCTTCACTGGGACTATAGGAAGAGTTGCGGCCGTATACCTCGGTGCCAATCAGGTACTCCTTCAATATCTCTGCCTGGCGTCTCACCGTCGTTTCGACTGTGAAACGAAGAAATCGGCCAAGTCGGTCCGATTGCACAAACATCGAACTTTGCAGAATTCGAGCGAGTTCATCACGAATCGCGTGTTCGGAAATCGCGTCTTTGTTCGTAGCTTCACTCACGACCAAACTGTTTCCCATAACAACTCCATGCCGCCGTCAGCCCTGCTCCGTCCAAATGACGACGCGGCAAAAACCCGACTCTGATCAGGCATCCTTAATATCCTCCCTACGTTCTGTGTCCCGATGCTGCCAGAGACATTCGTTGACCTTGTCTGGTCGGAACGGAGAGAACTCCTTTGTGTTGGTGCATACAGTGCTCAATCGGACTGCTGCGTTCATAGTGATTCGATCCTTCGGTCTAACACGGATCCTGCAACCAAGTTGAGCAAGTGGTCAGACAAACGCACTCCGCAATTGGCCTGATGAAAAGAAAGGAGTCCGTTGCTTGCGGCTGGCGCGCCGCGAACGGCCTGGCGTTTGATCCGTCACGCTCATGTTGCCGGTTTAGCGGACCCGCGAACGGGTGTAAATGGGACAGCGATGATTTTGCGATAAAATAGGAGTTAAATCTGTAAGCTATTGATTATTAAGTAGATGTGCAGAACAGGTTAATGCTGCTCTCGGCTTAGCTTCGACAATTCCGATCCCTAATGTTCGGTTTCGTGCTCTATATCTATGTTGGGTACGAGGGCACAGGTAATCTTCTGAGGGCAAAAGGCTCCTTGGATGAAGAGTCTCTTTACATTTTCTTTGTGCATTGCTCTTTACATTGGTAGATGGCGCACTCTTGAAGAGACTCCCGGAACAAAGAGCCACAAAATTGTCTTTCGAAACGGCTAATAGAAACTTGCAATGTTCTGGCGCGGATCCAGCAGTAGCATCGCTCTGTGATGAGAAAGGCCTACGCAGCCAGAGGGATGGACATCTCGAACGGTTTGTGATTTCCGGCTTAGCGTAGCGAAGGTGCTCAACGAGAGCAAGAAGATGTGTGGTCAGACAGATGGACATTAAGCTTGTTGATCACGTTTCCCCCGGACGCGTTCTGTTCGGAGCCTTTGAGCTCAACCTCAGCACAGGCGAACTACGATCAACTGAGGCGCCCGATCCTAACAATAAGGTTCTCCTCAGAGAACAGGTGTTTCAGGTCCTGCGGATGCTCCTTGAGCGTGAGGGAAAGATTGTTACCCGCGAGGAAATCAAGGAAAGGCTGTGGCCGAACGATACAGTTGTGGATTTCGACCCAAGCATCAATGCGACGATCAATACCCTTCGGCGCGCCTTAGGGGATTCCGCCGCCGACCCTCGGTACATCGAGACCGTGGCGCGGCGTGGCTATCGATTGATGCCAACCATCGAATACCTGGAGTCAGCGCCGGGAATCGCACCCGCAGAGGTCACCGCGGAGCCACCCCTCCAACCAAGTTCCCTTATTGGGAAGAAGGTTTCGCATTACCGCGTTCTCGATGTCATCGGGGGCGGTGGCATGGGAATGGTTTTCAAAGCGGAGGATCTCAGACTGGGTCGGCTGGTAGCACTGAAGTTTTTGCCAGAGGAGTTCGCCGGTGATGCGGTAGCCCTCAAACGTTTTGAGCGTGAAGCCCAAACCGCCTCGGCACTGAACCATCCCAATATCTGCACCATCCACGAAATTGAAGAGCATGAGGGACAGCCTTTCATTGCCATGGAGCTTCTTCAAGGAGACAACCTGCGTGATCGCCTCTCTGCGTCGAAGCAAAATACTCTACCATTGCGCGAACTCTTAGGGATCTCGGCCCAAATTTGCGATGGCTTGCAGGCCGCGCATGACAAAGGAATCATTCACCGCGACATCAAACCGGCCAATATCTTCCTGTGCAAGTCTGGCACGGCAAAAATACTGGATTTCGGATTGGCGAAGCTGGCCGGCATTGATGTGGCCCTGGAGAGAGCGGAAGCTGCGAGCACTACTGTACCCAAAAGTTCGACCGAAAGTCTGACGACGGCGCTCTCCCGCACAGGAACTGCCGCGGGGACAGCAGGATACATGTCGCCCGAGCAGGTACGGCATGAGGAACTCGATGCACGAAGTGACCTGTTCTCGTTCGGATTAGTGGTTTATGAGATGGCCTGCGGACAGCGGGCATTTACAGGGCAAACGCTTGTGGATGTTCACGAGGCCATCCTGCATCAGCCTCCCGCTCCGGCCAGAGCCCGCAATCCGGTCCTGCCACGCAGCCTCGATCTAGTCCTGGCGAAGGCGCTCGAGAAGGATCGCGATCGGCGTCACCAATCAGCGACCGCAATGAAGGATGATCTCGCGCGAATCATGCGGGAGGTCCATCCGGCACGACGGCGGACGCGGCGGGTGTTGGCGGCGGGCGCGCTGCTCGCGGTTGGCGCGCTCAGTGTCTGGCGCTACGAAGTTTACCGCCATCGCATCACGCTCGCTCCCACCGACACGATCGTGCTGGCCGACGTCGACAACCGAACGAACGACCCTGTTTTCGACGATGCTTTGAACAGTGCACTGCGCTATGAAATGGAGCAGACGCCCTACTTAAACCTGCTGGGATTGGATAAAGCGTACGCCACCATGGGGCAATTGAAACTTGCGCTGACCACCAAGATCACCCCAGAGATCGCACGCCAGATTTGTAGTAAGACCGGCAGCAAGATGGTGATCTCTGATTCAATCGCCGACGCCGGCAACCGATATCACCTGGAGATCAGGGCACTCGACTGCGGATCAGGAGCGACCTTGGCTGAGGAAAGCACGGACATTAGCGCTCGTAATCAGGTAGTCCATGAGTTGGGAGCGACGGCCGTGCGCCTTCGGAGGAAGCTCGGGGAGCCGGCCGAATCGCTGGCCCGGTTCAATCAGCCGCTGGAAAAAGCGACGAGCGCGTCCTTGGAAGCACTCCAGACGGGTGCTGAGGGAGTCAGGCTCCTCCTGGCTGGCAACCCGCAGACAGCGCTCCCCCTATTTCAGAGGGAAATCGAACTTGACCCTGACCTTGCGCTCACGTACGAAGGAATTGGCGTGGCCAACGGAATTCTCGGACATTATGATCTAAGCGCAGCTTCATACACACGCGCCTACCATCTGCGCGACCGAATGACAGAAAAGGAGAGGGTGAATCTCGATTTTCTCTATTACACGTACGTGACTGGCGAGCTCGACAAGGCCTACTCCGTCCTACTTCGGTCGCTGGAACTCTTTCCTCGCGATGTGTTCGTTCACAATAATCTAGCGCTCACGCTGCGTAAACTCGGCCAGCTCAAGCGTGCTGCCGACCTGGCGGATGAGACGGCCCGGTTGGAGCCAAGTCCACTCTATTTTTCGTGGACCGTCGAATACAACATTAGCGCCAGTAGGTTCAATGAGGCGAAGTCATGGCTGGCGCAAGCGGAGGCCCTTAAATTTGACAACCTCGGACTGAGGATCCAAAGATTGCGACTGGCGTTCATCGAAGGTGATCGTGGCACTGTCGACCGGATCTTCGATGGCGAAGCGAATGGCCCTAATCGAGTCGGGTTTTTGCGCGAGCGATCGCGATTTGAAGCTCGGCAGGGTCACTTTGATTCCGCAGATCGCTTGCAAGTGCAGGCATCGAAGCTGTCTTCGGACCCGGTACATATTTCCGATGACCTTGTTGTTTCGGCCCTTCGCGACGCTGAGGCGGGCAGGGCAATCCAGGCGCGCAAAATCCAGGACCAAGCACTTCCGAGGAAATTGGACCGAGGCCGAAGAATGATTTTGGCTCTCTCGCTCTCCCGGTCGGGAAGAATCGACCAAGCCAAACGGCTCGCGGACGAAGTTAGCCAGGAAGCACCATTAGACACGATCGTGCAGAGGTATCTTGTTCCCACAGTTCGCGCCGCGGTGAAGTTGCAGCAGCACTACCCCGCCGCCGCCATCGAGCTGCTCCGTGAGACCATCCCATACGAGCTCGCATTCAACGATTCGTTCGATTTCCTCTACCCGGCCTACATCCGTGGCCTGGCTTACCTGGAGTTGGGCGATGGCCGATCAGCAGCAGGCGAGTTCCAAAAGCTGATCGACAATCCGGGTATGAGCTGGGACTATATCACCGGCCCACTGGCACAACTTCAACTCGGTAGGGCACAGAGACTGATGGGCGACAACGCATCCGCCCGCAACTCTTACGAAGAATTCCTCAGCATTTGGAAAGACGCCGACGCCGATCTTCCAATCTATCGACAAGCCAAAGCCGAGTACGCCCAGCTCCAAAAACATACTTAACCAGACGCGGAATGGACCTAAACTTTTCCTCGTTTGCGAGGTGATGTTAAACGTCCGAACGTCCTCAGCATGAGGCCGTTGCTTACGAAGAAATTAAGGAAATGCTGAGGAGCGACGTTTCGCCGTTGCTGGCGCCGGACTCCGCCAATCCAGGGGTTCCCACGGCTTCTATATCACAGCTATAGATGCGTCTCAAGAATTATTGACCCGTAGCGAATGATCTTTCACAAGGCTAATCACTGTGAGCTAGCCGTTCCTCACATTCCTCAGTTTAGAGCCACGTGCGAATGTGTGTATGTCGGTTCGGGGAGGGTCTCGTGAATACGCAAGGCAGCGAATTACGGATGTTGGCTGTTGTTCCGCCTGACAGACGCGCCGAAATCGCTCGCCAGTTGGCGCCTTTGAAACCCGACCTTCTATTTCTTGACCGTTTGGCTGAAGCCGAAGTCGCTATGCGCGAAGACGACATCTTTCAGGTTGTTCTTCTTCCGGCAAGCCTCTCCGATACCGATTGGTGGGAATTTTGGGGTGTGTTGGCGCTCTTGAATCCACGTCCGGCGATTCTGGTCTACGCACGCGAGGCGACTTACCTATTGTGGTCAGGCGTTCTCGAGTTGGGATGTTATGACGTGATCGTCGACCCCTTTTCGGACGAAACATTGCAAGGTGCGGTGTTAGGCGCCGTGAAGAGCTTTGAGGAACGGCGAGCCAGCGGCTCTCAGCCGGAATGATTGTCGCTACAAAGGCCGATTCCCATCCAGCAAAGGAGCAAATGGAATGATGATGGAACGATTTCACAATTATAAGAACAAAGGAACAAAGAGAGGGTAAAGATCCCGGCGCAGTCATCTGTGTGGAAAATGCAGTTTCTTTTTCCAAAGGGATAGAGGGGATCGGGAGCGGAGAACCGATCTCGATCTGTACCTAGGTTAGGCGGACGACACGAACGGTACGAAGCGATCGGTTGCAAAAACACAGATAGCTCCACTTGGAGTGATTATTCTCTGTGTCTTTCCGGCGCGTCTCACGTTTTGCTTTTCAGATACCCGACGACAAGCACGTTAGCTGATCACAGTGAGCTAGCTGCTGATCACCTTTTCGGGTTCGCTGAACGCTGCGAATATTTGCGTGGGATTGGGGATGCACATTGTATGAGTCCCTTCTCAAGGCTATGCCAGAGGATCTCAACTGTGCCCAACCAGTGTTTAAGACATGCGAGTGTGAACAAGCGATCACAACAAGGAGAGTGGACTGTGAATGCAGCAGAAAGACTGGCGAAAGGCATAATTACCAACTACAACAATCCGTCAAAGAGCAATAAGATAGACCTGCCTGCACGTGTTGAGTCCTTGCTGCAAAACTTGGGGGCAACAACTTCCGATTCCGGAGGTATGGTCACCTATTACGGTTCCGACCCCATCAAGCCCGATCGATTGCCATACGGATCTGCGTGCGCAATCGCGCTTGCGGTCAAGGCGATCATGATCGCAAAGATTTGGAGGGAACGCACAGGCGAGGGGCAGGATATTCACGTCGACGTTCGTAAGGCGTTGCGGCGCTTTTCACCGTTTCTCGAAGGAAAGTGGGAACTGGTCAATGGATTCCCTGGACGCACGGATCCATACAGCCCATTTATCGGCGGTCCAGATATTGTTCGCACCAAGGATGGCAAGTGGGTTATGTTGGCCGATGTGTTTCCCGCCATTCGCCAGCGCGCACTCGATGTCCTTAAGCCCAGGGGTGGTTCGTATGAAGCGCTACGCGACTCGGTGAAAGAGTGGAATGGTGAGGAACTTGAAGAAGCCGGCGACAAAGCGGGCGTCCCCATGCCGCTCGCCCGCAACATCAAAGACGTGCTGAAGATAGATGCCTTCACCAAGGCCGTGGGGCTGATGCCCATCGTCAGCGTCGAGAAGGTAGGCGAAAGCGATCCAATCCCATTTACGCCCAATCCGAAGACGCCGCTCGAGGGTATCCGTCAGCTCGCTACAACGCACGTGATTGCAGGCCCATCGATCGGTCGCGCAATGGCCTTGCATGGTGCCGATGCGCTCAACGTGTGGCGGCCATCCGATGTCGAGCACACGCTCTGGCACTACACATCGCATGTCGGAATGCGGTCCACCATGCTTGAGCTGAATAACAAGGAAGGCCGTGTGAAGTTCCTTGAGCTCCTTTCCAGGGCCGACGTATTCGTCTCGAATCGTCGCAAGGGATGGCGAGAGCGATTCAATATTACGCCGGCGGAATTGATTAAACAGCGCCCCGGTCTAATCGATGTACAGATGACCTGGGCCGGCGAAAATGGACCGTGGTCCAATCGCGTTGGCTTCGACATCAGCGCCGCGTTCGCGTGGGGCCTCGACAATATTGAGGGCACCGACGAGAAGCCAGCACATCCGGCGATCTGGGTGGCCTGCGACTACGTAGCGGGTTGGCTCGCAACCTGCGGAGTCCTGGCGGCACTGCTACGGCGCGCCAAGGAGGGCGGAAGCTACCGCGTCGTGGTTTCGTTGTCACGGACTGCTCTCTGGCTTCCTGAGTTAGGCGTCTTCGATCGCGACTACGCGAATAAAACGGCCGGCTCAAGTGATGAGCACCTCTATCCCGATCCCGATGGATTCGTTGTCGATACGCCAATGGGCCGCTATATGGGCGTCAAGGAAATGATCGAGATGTCGAAGACGCCGGGTGAATATAAGTATCCATTGACTCCGTTGGGTTCGTGGCAACCAAGCTGGCTCTAAACGGGGCAAGCCCAAATCGAATCGGCAGGGACAACACGAGCTCAGGAAGACTTTACTTACTGCAATACCGACCAGGCGGTTAGTCCTGATGATCATGAAGGGACATCGGCCATTTCGAGCCGATGTCCGTTCATGTCGTTCTGTTCTTTTCCTCAACAGTGTGCGGTATCTGGATGGGAAGCTCATCGAGCGGGAAGAGCCTGGCATGCAGCCTAGCTTCGGAAAGATGCAGGTACCGGAACGTAGTCTCTCGAGATCGCGATGGCCCGTGCAGATGCTGAATGCTGCGCGGATCGATGCCGGCATCGAGCGGGGTGCGTGGCAAACGAATGGCGCAGCACGTTAGTTGATCACCGTGAGCTAGCTATTGATCACGTTTTCAGCTTCGCCAAACGCTGCGATTATTTGCGTGTGATTGGAGATGCCCATAGTGACGATCCAATGCGCTGCACAGCAGATATTGCACAAGGAGTAAAGATGAGCAAAAACAGCCAAACCGCAGTTCTGGAGGCGCTCGAAGATGAGCGACGCGAAACTCAGCCGACCGTCTGGGATGTTACGTACAACCTCTTACGGAAGCTAGGATTGACAACGATTTTCGGAAACCCAGGGTCGACAGAGCAGCCGTTTCTTAAAAACTTCCCGCCCGACTTTGAATATGTACTTGGTCTGCAGGAGGCAACCGCCGTGGCCATGGCAGACGGCTTTGCTCAAGCTACAGGAAAGCCAGCGCTCCTGAATTTGCATACGTCAGCGGGAACCGGTCATGGCATGGGCAGCATCATGGGGGCTTTCCAGAATAAAACGCCTCTCATCATCACGGCGGGTCAACAGACACGTGAGATGATCCTTTGCGATCCATATCTTACCAATCGCGATGAGACGACGCTACCGCGGCCGTGGGTCAAGTGGGCATATCAACCTGTAAGGGCACAAGACGTCCCCGGGGCAATCATGAGGGCATATACGGTTGCTATGCAACCGCCTGCAGGCCCAGTCTTCTTATCCATTCCGTTGGACGACTGGGATCAGCCGGCGCTGGGAGAGGCGGTCGTTCGAACTGCAAGCTCGCGGTACTCGCCAGACCCTGAGCGGCTTGCTCATTTCGCCGAGAGGATTCGGAAGAGTAAGAATCCGGTGCTGCTTTATGGACCCGAGATCGAGCGCGCTGGCGGTTGGGATGCCGGCATCAAGTTTGCTGAGCGCTTGAGAGCTCCGGTGTATATGACGCCGCTATCTGATAAAGCGTCCTTCCCTCAAACTCACCCGCAGTTTCGAGGCATGGCCCCGTTTGCGATTGGGCCACTGAGCAAAAAGCTTCGCGGCCATGACCTAATCATCGTGGTTGGAGCCCAGGTCTTCCGGTATTACCCCTACGTTGCAGGAGAGTACCTTCCCGAAGGTGCTGAACTCCTGCAGATCACCAGTGACCCCTACGATGCAGCCGCCGCTATCGTCGGAGACAGCCTGTTGGCAGACACCAAGCTGGCCCTGGAGGCATTGAATGATGCAATCCCGGCAGTGAAATCGCGGCCCGCTCCTGCGGCGCCACACATCGAACGAAAACTTCCAACGCCGCCGAATAGTCCTTTAACTGCCCTTGAGGCATTCGCCGTATTGAGCGAGTTGCGGCCCGCGAACGCCATTCTGGTGAACGAGACCGCTTCTAATTTCGGGGATCTCGCCCAGTATTGGCCAATCAACGAGCCTGGTTCGTACTACACCTTTGCGAGTGGCGGACTCGGATGGGGAGAACCGGCGGCAGTCGGCGTTGCGATTGCCCAGAAGAAGCTGGGAACTGGGCGCCCGGTCATTGCTGCCATCGGGGATGGATCTCTTCAGTATTCGATACAGAGCCTTTATACAGCCGCTCGGCAAAAACTCAAGCTCATCTACATTGTCCCGTGCAACGACGAGTACGCCATTCTCAAAGAGTTTGCGGTACTTGAAAAAACCCCCAATGTGCCCGCGCTTGATCTGCCCGGACTCGATATCGTCGCAACCGCCAAGGCGTTTGGTTGCGTCGGAGTAGCGGCTAACACGACAGAGGAAATCAAGGCGGCTTTCAGAACAGCCCTCGACGCCGACGGGCCCACCGTGATCGCCATTCGCATCGCGCATCAACTCCGGCCGCTGTTGCCCGACGTGGACTAACTTCAACTCAACAGAGGCGCAAACGATGTTCAAAAAGATGCTCACAAACGGCGCCGGAAGGATTGTACTTTTCGTACTCGTACTTCTGGCGCCGTGCATCCAAAATACGGTATTTGGTCAATCTCTCAACATGGACGGCCAGTCCGGCATCTTCCTCCAGCCATGGGCCGATGTTGTACCAGCCGCGCCTCATAAATTCGGCCCTCCGACTGTGAGCTTTCATGCCGTTGATGCTGGGCCGGTCGCCGGGGACTACATCAACGTAGGAGCGGAAGTAGGGTACGGTAATTGGCTGGAGTTCGGCTACACCCGCAGCAACCACACCGATGGAGGTGATCCCACGATCAGCTTCCTGTTCAACTTCGAAGGCATGAACATCTTCAACGTGAAGACGAAGATCATTCCCGCAGGTGCACACAAGCTCAAATATGTCCCTGCGGTTTCAATCGGAGGCGTGCTTCGAACAAATGATCCCTTCGTTGTCCAGGCGGTTCAACATACGAACGCGACAAACGGGGACATCTATGGAGTGGCAACAGAATTGTTTACGTTCGGAAAGAAGTTCGAATTCCTGGCCAACGCTGGCGTTCGTGGCACGAACTCTCAGAAATATGGCTACGGCGGCAACACCGTTGATTGGGAAGCACGGGCCTTTGGAGGTCTTGCATTTCCGATACCGATCAAGAAAAAACTCGTCGTTGCACCGGCCTTGGAAGTTAACCAGGAGCCTCGTTACATCAAATACATCCCGGGCGCTCATTTTCCGACAGACCTTATCTATGCTGTGAGAATGTCGCGCTATCCCGACTCCAAGTGGACTGTCGACGTTGGCACGGGCCACTTAGGAGCCACTTTGGAGCCGGGCATCAATATCAAGGTCAACAATGCGATCGCAGTTGCGGCCGATTACCGGTTTTAACGCCGGCGGGCCTTAGTTGAATCGAGATGATTTCATTTTGCCCAGCACTGGAGATATATGATCAGGCCTAAATTAGTGGTAACAACTCGATATCTTCCTGCTATCGAAGAACGTCTCGAGAGAGATTTTGAGGTCCGCCGTGCTGCAGATGGAGTGAAACTTAGTCGCTTAGCGCTGCTCGAGTTGTCGCACGGCAACGACGCGATGTTTATCACTCCGATGGATCGGCTCGACGCCGAGTTCTTCGAGCACGTGTCATCCAGCGTCAAGGTAATTGCAACCTACTCTGTGGGTCTTGATCATATCGATCTGGAGGCAGCAGCGGCCAGAAAGATTGCCATTGGCTACACGCCCGGCGTGAATGCTGATGCGACTGCGGAGATAGCGATGCTCCTGATGCTGGGCGCAGCAAGGCGAGCCTATGAAGGTGGAGAATTGATCAGAGCTGGCGCATGGGCGTCAAATCCCAACGCCATTCTTGGCTGGCAGCTTACCGGCAAAGTGCTCGGCATCCTTGGAATGGGAAGAATTGGGCAGGCGGTTGCCCGAAGAGCTGCAGCTTTCGGAATGAAGATTCACTATGTCAATTCTTCTCAGCTCCCGGGAGATCTGGTAGGTGACGCTGTCTACCATGCGGCTCTTGAGGATATGTTGCCCGACTGCCAATTCCTGACCTTGCATGCGCCCGAGACCGAGAAAACGCGACACATCATCAACTCTCGGACGCTGGCCATGCTTCCGAAAGGAGCCATCCTCATCAACACAGCGCGGGGCGGCCTAGTTGTAGACGCTGATCTGATCGCTGCGCTCAAGGTTGGATATATCGCTGCAGCAGGATTGGATGTTTACGACGGAGAGCCCAACTTGAACACAGGATATCTCGAACTCAAGAATACGTTCCTGCTGCCGCATCTCGGCAGTGCAACCATAGAGACTCGGACAAAGATGGGCATGATCTGTCTGGATAACATTCAGGCTGTATTGGAAGGCAATGCAGCGCCATCGCTCGCAAGGGCGTAGAGCTGTTCTGTTATCGCGGAACCACTCCTGGAACTCCGAAGAGTGGCGTCAAGCCAGGATCCAACGCAAGAAAGGCTCAGGTGAATCTCGATGAAATCGATCGCTATTGAAATCTCCGATTCGACCTACCAAAAGATTCGCTGTCTCGGCTCAACTGACGAGGGTTCAATCAACCGAATCGCAGCAGGGGCCCTGGCAGATTATCTTCACGGTGAAGTAGGTTGGCTGGGTGCCGCGTCCTACCCTTTGCGAAAGAGCGGGCAGTCGACGCACATTTCGATCTCTGCATTCACTCTTTATCTGCAAGAACTCGGGATAGGCATGATTTCACCGGGTGCGCCGGTCGTGATTCTCGATGGGCATCTGTATCGGATTGGGGCGAACGGAACAGCGGTGCAAATCGCCGAAGATATATCAGTTCCTTACGCAATGATGGTGAATTTCGAGGCCGAGACGCTGAGAAATGATTTTGAGTGCGCGAGCATTGATGCTTTGGTGGATCACTGCGAAAAACTCAAGGCGGGAAGCAACGTATTCTATGTTTTCCGCGTTGACGGACGCTTCCGCAACATCACTCTGCGATCTGTGCTTGCCAGTCGCCGCGGAGTTCAATCTAACGGCAACAGCGTCGCCAGTAGTACCAGCAGATTCGAAGATGTCCAAGGAACCATTATAGGGTTCTGGTCTTCTCGATTCACGAGCACAGTATGCGCACCCGGCTATCACTTTTATTTCATATCGCCCGACGAAGGCCGCGGAGGAGTAATGGTCGATTGCTCCACGACTGGACTTCGAATGCTGGGAATGCCAGTCAGGAACCTCCGGATGATTCGTCCAGATGGCCCCGACCACAGTTCTGCCGGAGATCCAACGGAAATAGTCGAGGATGATCCGGTTATTCACACATAACGAAAATTGGCCCAGCTCGGTTTACACCGAGACACTGCATGTTTCCACAAACGCGAGGATCACGTGCCTAACACTGTCAAGTCATTCGCAACAATTCGGACGCCTTTCGCCTTTCCTGCATCCCGCAAGCAATATCTGGACGGCGAGCGCCCTGGTTTGCGCGTGCCCTATCGCGCAATATCGCTTTCGTCCACGCAGCATCGCGATCGGCTGGAGGAGAACCCTCCTCTGCCCGTCTACGATACTTCAGGTCCGTACACTGATCCCGAAACCACAATTGACCTCGCGTGTGGATTGCCTGATCTGCGTCGTACATGGATCGCGGAGCGGGGAGATACGCAAGAACTGGATGTTCTCAGTTCCCAGTATGGCCGTGAGCGTCAAAATGATCTGCTCAATTACCATCTACGCTTCCCCACCATGTCGAGTCCGCGCCGCGCCATTCGTGGACTCAATGTCACTCAAATGCACTATGCGCGGAAGGGAATTGTCACATCCGAAATGGAATTCGTCGCGCTGCGCGAGTCTATGCAGCTTGATCGCTTATCAGGGGATTCGGCATCCGCGACGCTCCTGCGCCAGCACCGCGGGCAATCATAGTGGCGAACTCCCGAAGCAGGTGACTCCAGAGTTTGTCCGGGCCGAGGTGGCCGCGGGACGGGCCATTATTCCTGCGAATATCAACCACCCTGAATTAGAACCTATGATTATCGGCCGCAACTTCAGAGTAAAAATCAATGCGAATATCGGCAATTCAGCTGTAACTTCATCGCCGGCCGAAGAAGTCGACAAGATGATCTGGGCGACGCATTGGGGAGCAGATACGATCATGGATCTCTCCACAGGAAAGCACATTCATGAAACCCGAGAGTGGATTGTCCGCAACTCGCCGGTGCCGATCGGGACTGTTCCGATCTATCAGGCGCTCGAGAAAGTGGGAGGGCGGGCAGAGGAACTCACCTGGGATCTGATGCGCGATACGCTCATTGAACAGGCCGAGCAAGGCGTCGATTACTTCACGATACATGCCGGGGTGCGGTTGGCGTGGATTCCACCTACTGCCAAACGGCTTACAGGAATTGTCTCGCGTGGCGGCTCGATTATGGCCAAATGGTGTATGGCCCACCACGAAGAGAATTTCCTTTACACAAACTTCGACGAGATATGCGAAATCATGAGGGCTTATGATGTGTCGTTTAGCCTGGGCGATGGGCTGCGACCGGGCAGTATCTATGACGCCAATGACGAGGCACAGTTCGTCGAACTGCACACGCTGGGAGAGCTGACGAAACGAGCGTGGAACCAAGACGTCCAGGTGATGATCGAAGGCCCCGGTCACGTGCCAATGCAGCGCATCAAGGCCAATGTAGATGCGGAATTACAGCAGTGTTACGAAGCACCCTTTTATACGCTAGGCCCGCTCGTCACCGACATCGCACCCGGCCATGACCACATCACCAGCGCCATAGGTGCTGCGCAGATTGGCTGGTATGGAACGCCCATGTTGTGCTACGTCAACCCCCAAGGAGCATCTGGGGCTTCCGAATAAAAACGACGTACGCGATGGAATCATTACCTACAAAATCGCCGCTCATGCAGCCGATCTCGCCAAAGGATGGCCAGGTGCTCAGCTTCGCGACAACGCACTTTCGAAGGCGCGTTTCGAGTTCCGCTGGGAAGATCAGTTCAACCTGAGCCTCGATCCGGATCGCGCAAGGGAATATCACGATGAAACCCTTCCACATGAGGGCGCGAAGACCGCCCATTTCTGTTCCATGTGCGGGCCAAAATTCTGCTCGATGAAGATCACCGAGGAGATTCGCATGACATACGGGGCAGATGAGCAGAGGGAAGGTCTCGAGCAAAAAGCGCGCGAGTTTGTCGAAACCGGCGCCGAGATATATCAGTGACCAGTCCCGGTATTGCCGTTGTTGGGGGCGGGCTCCTGGGACGCCTGTTGGCATGGCGTGCGGCTCGCTCCGGGCTGAGAGTTGCTCTCTACGACGCAGCAAGCAGTCAAGGTGAGGAGTCCGCCGCTTGGGCCGCAGCCGGGATGATCGGTCCGGCATCTGAATCCATCGATGCCGATCTCGAGATTATCGCAATGGGGCGACGTAGTCTCGTTCTCTGGCCTCAGTGGATTGCCGAACTGCCGCGACCCGTATTCTATCGCGACACGGGCACCATTCTTGTGTGGCATCAACAGGAGGCCAACGAAGCGCGCCGTGTCGAAGAAACAATCACTCGCTACCCTGGTCGACAAGTATGCGGCCTTTATTCACGCCACCGCCGACGATGTCGTGAACAAGGCTCTGCACTACGTCTTCTCGAAGGACCGGGACTTCCAGAACTACCTCAAGTCCTCCGATGCTCGCCGCACTACGCCCACGCTACGCGTGCGCAGGAGCGCCGTCCTAGCCGACACGAAGCCCAAGCCCACACCAAGGGCCGTCGCAGGAGTGGAGTCGATAGAGTCAGCCCGGGTCGAAAAGCCATGATCATTCGCCAAAAGCAGCGGCGAGAAGAGAACCGTGCTTCGCACGGGCTGTATCTCGACACGTCATCCCCAAAATGGGAGCTGTTAAGCAGTTGCTCGCTAGCAATCGGTAACGTGTTTTGTTTTAGCGAATTGCGATTTGACGTTTACGGGCGTAAACATTACTGTTCGCTGAAGACCGCATGATATTTTCGTGCGTGAACACCTTACTTTGAAAGCAATTATAGAAACCACCGCTATGTAGTGCGCATCCAAGGCATGCAACTAGAGTGCCCACGCGAGGCCCTTTCTCATGGCTTCTTCTGATACCAAGCTGCAACAGACAATTACTTCAGCGGCTTCCACCAATCCGCCGAATGAAACATATCGTGCAAAATCCATCGCGACACGGCTTACAGGGGCGGAGTTTGCCGAGGTGGAATCTGCTGCGGCCAAAGCGGGGAAGAAGCTGGCCGAATGGCTTCGCGATGTCGCATTGACAGAAGCTCGTGCCGCACAAGAGCTTACCGATTCGATCTTGTTGGCTGAGATTATGGGGATGCGCTCCCTCATGCTGAACCTGTTTGCCAAGGCATCTGAGGGCCCAATAAGCGTCGAAGAATTACGCAAAATGTCCGCACATGCGGACTCCATTAAAGAGCAAAAGGCACGGGAATTCCTGACTCAAAAGCAGCTGCAAAGCGGGACGAAATAGGCGGAGAATCGACCATGCAATGGCTCCATCTTCCGAGAGCGTTTCCGTTGCGAATTGCGTCGCTCATGACTGCCGTTCCCGTGATTACATTGACCATGTTTCTGTCATGGTTTGGGTGGGGTCTGCAACCGCTCGAAAGGTATTATCTGATGGCCTATTGGGGGAGTTCAACGAGCGCAAACCAGCCTAGAAGTACCACCCAAATCGAGTTTCTATTCAAGACGGCTCCGGGGCGGAAGAGCAAGCCAGTTATCGACGTAGACGTGGCCTCTGGAAGGATGTGGAACCTGTCTCTTGAACTCTCCTCTTCCGCCAACGAACGGGGCTGGATAAGCCTGGCTAAAAGCCGTCCGGAAGCTGTCAATTCCGCAGAGTTGAAAAGGCTCTTACAAGAAGACTTCTATGGCAGCCGGAGCTTTCGTCAAGTGATTGCCGAACCGCTATTCTATGCATCTAGTGTGCCCCTCCTTGTGCTCTATGTCGCGTTCATGATGAAGAGAGAATTGGGGATCGAATGGCACAGACTTCGCGAGGAGGTTTCGGCGTCGGAATTGGCCTTCAATCTGATGGAGACTTGGACTCAGTTTGCCAAGTGCATTCGGTCATGGATTGGGCGACGAATAGCCGTCGATAAAGCCCGTCTACAGCGCGCTCATTCCGCCATGAAAACGGTCCCTCATACTGCAGTCGTTCCGGGCGGGGTTCAGCAGGCGGAAACGAATCTGTTGACGGGTGAGAAGCAGTACCTTTCAAGCGCCCTTCAAGAGCCCCCACAAAGGCGCTCTATCTTCCCCGGAGCAGCTTCCCTTCACAATGCCAAAGAACAGTCGAAACCATGGGACGAGTCGCAGTGGATTGACTGAATGAGAGAGTGACTAGAGCTTCTGAATTCGCTAACCAAGTCTCCCTCCAAATTGGAAGTAATCATCATCGTACACCGCCTTCTCAGATGGTTCCTCTGCATTCGTTTGCGCAGATGCGAAACCGCTCTCGAAAGATAGTGCATTGAAGGGGCTAAGGGGGTCGCTCGATGACATCATTCCGCGATCTTCGAAGCGGCTCGTCTCTAGCTCGTAAGTAGTCGGCGAGCCGCCATGTAATCGCATGGTGATTCTTGTTACTTATAGATGCTTACAGCTGCTTCCTATTAGTCATGGGAACGTAGAGTAACGTATAGTAATAGTAAGTAATTATGTTACCTACCTCGAGCTTAGGCGCAAAATAATTAGTTAATAAGTAGTCCGTCTCCATCAAATCTGAGTTAGTCTGAGTATGTAGTTGCTAGATACTGCCGCACCTGAAGCAAAGTTGCAGCACATGTTGACTATCTCCAAAGCGTTGTCCGCAGGTCAGGCCCGTACGTATCACGCGCGCGAGTTCACTTCTGAAAAACAGAATTACTGGTCTCGCGATCAGCAGGGACATAGCGAGTGGCAAGGAAGGCTCGCACATGAATGGGGTTTGCAAGGCGCAGTAAGAGATGAGCACTTTGCACGATTGAGCGAAGGACAGCATCCTGACAATGCCGCACAGCTTGTCAAGCACCAGCCGGCCAGAAACTACGAAAACGAATATGGCAAGCGGATCACCAGCGCGGAGCATCGCGCAGGATGGGATGCGACATTCTCTGCGCCGAAGTCTGTTTCTCTCACTGCGCTTGTGGGTGGCGATGAGCATGTGCGCGAAGCGCATCGCGAAAGTGTTCGCGTAGCGTTGCGAGAACTGGAACGCTATACACAGGCGCGCATCGGCAATATTCATGCACCTGAGACGACTGGAAAGTTCATCGCTGCCACCTTTGAGCACGATACTGCCCGCCCCGTTGACGGCTATGCTGCACCACAGCTTCACACTCATGCTGTCATCTTCAATGTGACGGAGCGCGGGAACAGCCAAACACGGGCATTGCAGGAACGCAGTCTCTTTCAGTCGCAACACTACGCGACTAGCGTGTACCGCTCAGAACTTGCCCTGCGGTTGCAAAGACTCGGTTATGAAATAGAGCGCGGGGAGTATGGGCAGCCGGAGATCAAGGGTTATACGCGAGACTATCTGGAAGCATCCAGTCTGCGCCGGGCCCAAATCAAAGCGCATTTACAAGAGATAGGCAGAGATGGTGCAGGTGCTGCGCAGGTTGCCGCTCATCGCACAAGGGATGGTAAAGACCTGCTCTCGCGTGAAGAGGTGCTGCAGCAACATCGTGAACTCGCTGCAAGGTGTGGTCATCAGGCGGAACGTATTGTTTCGCAGGCGCAGGAGCAAACTCGACACCAGGCGATGCAGCCGGAGAAAGCAGCGCAACAGTCTGTGACGTACTCACGCCATCATGTCTTCGAACGTTCGGCTGTGCAGGATGAGCGAATTATCCTACAAGTGGCAATCGATCGCGGTATGGGAGAAGCCACCTACAGTCAGGTGCGACAGGAATTTGAGCAGAGAGTCATTCGAGGCGAGTTTCGACGCGTGGAACGTACGGACGGCAGAGCTGCGCCGCAGTATACGACGTCTGAGATGGTTCGTTTGGAGCGGGAGATTGTTGGTTCCATGCGGCAAGGCAATCAACGCTGCTTTGAGAACTCGATGTTGGTTTCGCCCCCGTTGCGAATACGGATGGAGGACCAACACCCGGAGTTGAGCAAGGCACAGCTTCATGCAGTCGATGAGATTTGTCTGAGCCGGGAAAAGATAGTAGGCCTGGATGGCCTTGCTGGAGTAGGAAAGACAACGACGCTGGCCGTCATCCGTGAAGGAGCAGAGGCACAGGGATACACGGTCGAAGGGTTTGCCCCGACATCCCGAGCTGCGCAGAAGCTGTCCGAAGCTGGCATGAGAACTTCGACCCTCCAGCGCCACGTTGTTCGAGGAAAGCAGCCGGACACAGGAGAGAAGAGACTCTTTGTGCTCGACGAATCATCGCTGGCCTCAACGCGCCAGATGCACGAGTTTGTGATGCGTCTTCATCGGAATGACCGTGTTCTGTTGGTTGGAGACACCCGTCAGCATGAAGGTGTCGAAGCTGGCCGCCCCTTCGCGCAGCTTCAGGAAGCAGGTATGAACACGGTGAGGCTGGATGAGATTCTTCGCCAGCGCGATCCGGCGTTGAAACACGCTGTCGAGCAACTAGCGCGTGGGCAGGTAGGAGCCGCCGTCGAAAGTCTCGACCAGCGGGGTCGTGTGCATGAGATGAAGGAACGTGGGGAGCGCATTGCTGCTATCGCTAGTGAATATGCCTCATCGCCGGCAAGCACGCTGGTTGTCTCACCGGACAACCGTTCGCGTATTGAGATCAACCAGCACATTCACAAGGAACTGCAATCGCGCGGCATCGTGAACACGCAGGAACATCCTATGCAAATGCTTGTGCCGCGTCAGGAGATGACCGGCGCAGACCGCAGTTGGGCACAGCAGTATCAGATCGACGACATCCTGCGTTATTCACGAGCATCGAAGGAGACCGGCATTGGAAAGGGAGAATACGCTCGCGTGATTGCTGTCCATGCTCAGGAAAATACGCTGACCGTTCTGCGCGCAAACGGAGGACAGACGACATACGATCCGCACCGTCAGATGGGCGTCTCCGTATACCGCGAGCAGGAGAAGGTGTTTTCGATTGGCGACCGCGTCCAGTTCACCGCGCCAAATCAGGAGTTGAAGATCGCTAATCGTGAGTTCGGAACGGTGGAGAACATCGCACAAGATGGCGGGATGCGGTTGAAGCTGGACGGTGGGCGCAGCGTGAATTTTGACTCACAGCGTTTTCCACACCTTGACCACGGTTATGCCGTGACCAGCTATTCCAGCCAAGGACAGACTGCGGAACGCGTGCTGATTCATGTGGACACCGAGCTTGGAACAAAGGACTTGCTAAACAACCGTATGGCCTATGTCTCGGTTTCGCGAGGCCAGTGGGACGCACAGATTTTCACGAATGATCGCACGAAGCTGTCACTGGCGCTCAGCCATGATGTTTCGCATCAGAGCGCCTACAAGCCGGAACAGGCCATAGCTTCCATCGAACAGAAGATTGCTCCATCGCCAGCACACGGACTGGAACAGGGCATGGGTTTAGGGCTGGGGATGTGAGCAGAACGGAATCTCTATTGAAGGAGTACACCAATGCAAACAATCAACGGCGTACGCAAGAAGCAGCCGGAACGAGTCGTAGTCGCACCGGACGCAAAGCTGCTGGTAAGCCGCGAAGAGGCGGCTCAGCTCCTTTCCATCAGCCAGCGCGGCCTGGACTACCTGATAGCGAACCGCCGATTGCCAACCCGAAGGATTGGCGGAAGAGTTCTAATTCCAGTAGCCGATCTACGCAAGTATGCACGCGGCGACCATCCTGAACGTATTGTGGTGTAAATGCCAGGGTGTGCTGTGAAGCGCGGAGCAGCTAAACTGCTGCTGCCAGCTTTCGCGCTGCGCCCCGCGCGTTTGATGGCGCTCGGCTCTGTCCTGCGCGCCTGCGGCCTGCCGTTGGACGCACCGCAATGCTTGTCTGGAGGTGCAGACGGTCGGCATAGCGCAGCAGTTTTTCGATGCTTACCTGGGAGATTCTGCCTCGCAGTAGATTGCTCACCGACGGTTGGTATTCGTCCAAAATCTGTGCGAGTTGAGCCTGTGTGTAGCCTTTCGCCCGCACGTCTTCCAGAATGACAGACAGAACTCTGCTTTGATCTTCAACGCGCTGGCTTCCGACGTGGAGAAACCCAACGCATCGAAGATGTTTCCTTTCACGATATGGGTTGGCTTATTTTCCGCTCCGCTTCTCATGTCACCTTTGCTCCTGCAATCGCTGTCTAACGAGTTTGAGGCGCTGACTCGCAATTGCGATATCCCGCCGGTCTGTTTTGTGGCTTTCTTTCTCAAAACAGTGCAATACGTAGATCCTGTTTTCGATCTTCGAAAGGTAGATCGCCCTGTACCATGCATTCACGCAATTCGCGTCGAATCTGAACTGCAGCTTACAATTCGCGAATTGCGGTCACGGGGTTCCGGCGCATCGCTCGATGTGCGGGAAGGTAGCATGCTAGCAATGACATTGCTCCCAGGAGCATGACGACGGAAACGACGGTGACGGGATCGTTGGCGCCGATTCCGTACAACAGCCGGACGATAATGCGTGTCAGTCCCAACGCAAACATCAGTCCTAGCGCCAGTCCGATGCCTGTGAGCCAGAATCCCTGCAACAGCACGAGCCGCAGCACATCGACGCGTGAAGCGCCCAGAGCCATTCGTATTCCGATCTCGTGGGTCCGCAATTGGGTTCGATAGGCCACGACTCCGTAGATTCCGGTTATCGCAAGAACCAGCCCAATCAACGCGAACATTCCCGCCAGGGTGCTCTGTATGACGGCGAAACTGCTCGCCATCTGGGTACTCTCTCGCATGGAACGCACATCGAAAACCGGCAGCCGTGTATCGATTTCGTGGATGGCGTTTTGCACCGCTGGCGCCAGGTCGACCGGATTCCCCTCGGTCTCCACCTGCACCATCGTCTCGTACCCCGCCTGGAAAAAGCTCATATACACCATAGGCTCCGGTGACTCATTCACGAATGTATGTGTTGAATTCCTCACAACGCCGACAA
>Ga0206959_10021_pt1 | contig 47062 bp, 37 predicted proteins | sample Alteio_BWOrgHeat_31_FD_152971 | JGI IMG/M metagenome (GOLD analysis project Ga0206959, IMG submission 152971) | Enriched cells from forest soil in Barre Woods Harvard Forest LTER site, Petersham, Massachusetts, United States -... | ecosystem: Environmental > Terrestrial > Soil > Temperate forest >...
ACGAGAAGACTGAACTGAGCCTTGCCCTGGAGGATCTGCTGCGATAGAAGCGGACCCTGTTGGCTTAGGGATGTTGTGCTGTACCTGTTAACATCGTAGTTTCCATGGCAGAAGCTAAGTTAAAAATCATACCCCTGGGCGGGCTGGGCGAATTTGGCATGAACTGCCTCGCCATTCGCTGGCAGGACGACATTATCGTCATCGACGCAGGACTGATGTTCCCCGAATCCGAGCTGCTCGGCGTGGACATCGTGGTTCCGGATATCACCTACCTCATCGAGAACAAGCAGTGCGTGCGCGGCATCATTCTGACACACGGGCATGAGGACCACATTGGCGGCTTACCGTGGATTCTCTCCGAGCTAAATGTGCCAGTATATGGCACGGAGTTCACGCTGGCCTACGTCGAGGGCAAGCTTGAAGAGCACAAGCTGCTCGACCAGACGGAGCTGATCGAAATTGCCCCGGGCGCAAAGTTCTCGCTTGGCCCGTTCACCATTGAGCCGATTCGAGTGACACATAGCCTGGTGGATTGCGTAGCCCTGGCGATCGACACGCCGGTGGGCGTGATTGTCCACACTGGCGACTTCAAGATCGACCTCTCGCCGCCGGACGGGAAGGCTTTCGACCTGCACACCTTTGCCGAATACGGCAAGCGCGGCGTGCTGGCTCTGCTACAAGATTCAACCAATGTCGATCGGCCCGGCTATACGCCGAGCGAGTGGGCAGTGAAGCCGCGGCTGGATGAAATTTTTTCGCGTACGAAGAAAAAGCTCTTTTTCAGCTGCTTCTCGTCGTCCATTTACCGTATCCGGATCGCACTAGACCTGGCACATACCCATGGGCGCAAGGTCGCGATCGTCGGCCGGTCGATGGTGGAGTCGTCAGAGATCGCGCAGGATCTGGGCTATCTGGACCTGCCGCCGGGGCTGGTGATTCATCCCGGTCAGATCAATGATCACGCGCCGGAAGACCTGATGATCCTGATCAGCGGGACGCAGGGGGAACCGATGAGCGCCCTGAGCCGGGCGGCGGTAGATAACCACAAGCATGCGCGTGTTCTCCCCGGCGACACGGTGGTGCTGAGCTCGCGTGTGATTCCGGGAAACGAGAAGAGCATCTATCGGGTGATCGATCACCTTTGCCGCCGCGATGCCAACGTGATTTTCGACGATGGCTCCTCGGGGCTGATCCATGTAAGCGGCCATGCCAGCCAGGAAGAGCAGCGCCTGCTGATCAATCTGCTCAAACCAAAGTTCTTTATCCCCGTCCACGGCGACTACCGGCACCTGAAGAAACATGTCGATCTGGCCCACGGGACAGGTGTCGTCGATCTGGCGCTGATTATCGAAGACGGCGACGTGCTCGAGCTGGACCGCAGTAACGCGCGCAAGAACGGCAGGGTGACGGCGGGACGAGTGTGCATTGATTCGGGCTCGACGGTGGACGTGGTGGAAGATCTGGTAATCCGCGACCGGCGTCATCTATCCGAGGATGGAATTGTGCTGGCCATCCTGACTATCAACAAGCTGAGCGGCAAGGTCGAACGTCAGCCGGAGCTGGTAACACGTGGATTTGTGGGTGCGGATGCCGAGTTGCTCGAGGAAGGCCGGCAAGTGGTAGCCCAGACGCTTGAAAACTCTAGTGCTGAAGAGAAAGCCGACTACGGCGTGATCAAAGAGAAAATCCGCATCGACCTGAAACGGTATATCCAGAAAAACACGAGTCGCAGACCGCTGATTATGCCGGTCATTCTGGAGATTTAGAGCCACCTCTTTGGAGGCATTCTTGCGCAAGCTTCTATTGGCTGCGGCAGCTCTCGTCGCCGCAGTCGCGACATCCACACACGCCCAAACCGCTCCTTCTTGCCCCTCCACGGCCACGCTCCTGGATCTGCTTAAAGCCGTCGACGACGCGGTACGCGGTCCGGGCACTAAGGATCGGACATGTCTGCGGCAGGTTCTCACGCCGGACGGCCGCCTTATCCCAGTTTCCCAGGGACGATGACTGGATAACGCCGTCGCAAAACGCGGCAACGCTTTCTATGAGCACCAGGTTATATACTCTGTCGATCAGTACCGCCATGGCCCATCTGTGGAGCACCTACGAAATCCGCGAAACACCCGACGGAAAAGCGACGGTCCGTGGCATTAGCAGTATGCAAGCCGTATCCGACGGCTCGCAATGGAGGCTTGTCGAGATTTTGTGGCAAGCGGAGACGCCTGAAGAAACCATCCCAGCGAAATACCTACCTTGAGACATGAGTAGCACGGAACTCCTTACTCTCGACGCATTTCGCGACGCGCGGCAGCGCATCCGCGGCGTGGCCGTACATACGCCCCTCGTCCATTTTTCGATTCCCGGCGCGGCGGGCGAGGTTTACGTAAAGGCCGAAGGATTACAGCCAATTGGAAGCTTCAAGCTGCGCGGAGCATACAACAAGATTGCTCAACTGACGGACGCTGAGCGCGCCCGGGGTGTGATTACTTATTCAAGCGGCAATCATGCTCAGGGTGTGGCGTACGCGGCAAGAGCTGTGGGAGCGAAGGCGGTAATTGTGATGCCGTCAAACGCTCCCGATGTGAAACGCCAGGCCACTGTCGCACTGGGCGCGGAGATCGTGACGGTAGGGCCGTCGAGTTCGGAGCGGAAGAAAAAAGCTGAGGAGCTTGAGGCCGAGTTCGGGTATGTGATGATTCCGCCCTATGACGATCCGGCGATCATCGCGGGCCAAGGCACCTGCGGGCTGGAGATCCTTGAAGACCTGCCGCAGGTCGATCTGGTACTGAGTCCAGTCAGCGGAGGTGGCCTGCTCAGTGGCGTCGCTGCGGCGATCAAACATCAAAAGCCGGAAGTGCGCGTGATCGGCATTGAGCCCGAGCTGGCAGCCGATGCGCAGGAGAGCTTTCGCGGCGGCAGGCTGGTGAGCTGGCCGGCGGAGATGACTACCCGAACCATTGCCGATGGGCTGCGGACACAGAGCCTCGGCGAGCTTAATTTTCTGCATGTGCGGGCGTTTGTGGATGACATCCTCACAGTCTCGGAGGATGAAATTCGCAAGGCGATGCGAACCTTGCTTCACTCGGCGCGGCTCACTCCCGAACCAAGCGGCGCGGTAACGACAGCGGCCATGCTCTTTCACAAAGCCGAGTTGCTACCCTATCGCAAGGCCGTCGTGGTGATGAGCGGCGGCAATGCAGAGCCGGAAATGTTGCAGCGCATTTTGCAGATCTAGCTAACCCGACGCTTATAGTTGCAACTCCCAGGTTTGCCCAATTAGGTCAGCGCCAAAGCTGTGATGCGGCTCTTCGTGAACGAGCCGAAAACCGACGCTGATAGATGTGATGAGCTGCTTTGAGAATGCTTTGCGTCCAGAGGGTAACCTTCCTGTACTCTGCGGTTCGCGCAAACCCTATGCATTCCCAACCAAGGCCTTGCCCAGGCCCAGACCACGTGGGCTCTGCTCCACGTGAAGCAGACGCAGCCTGGCGATTTCAACCAGTTCGGAGTGATGAACTAGAAAGATGCAGCCGAGCGCCACTCCACCGCGCTCCGCAACCCAGCGTCGGTCACGTTTGGCGTCACAGTGCTCCACAAAATCGGCAACAACTCGCGCCGCAAGCGCCTCGAAGCTCTCATCCCACCCGTATTCTCGGGCATACAAAACGCCCTGCCGATATACCACCCAGCCCATGTCTCCCGGACGATGGTTCCGAAGAATATAGGGGGCTTGCTCTGGCTCACGATTCAGCGTGTCCTCAACGATTCGCATGGCGGTAAGCAAGTTCGGCAATTTTGGAGGCGGAGACGCCTTCAAGAAGGCTCCGAGCCTGCCGGTTGGAGCGCTCATTCAAATCCGCAAAGCTCCCTTTGCGGCGGCGAGTGACGGTGAGGATTGCCTGGCGCGCATCGCCGGTAGAGACTTGCGCTTGACCAAGCAGTCATCTTCAAATTCTCGGAGAATGCGGCTCAGGTAACCTGGGTCGAGCACAAGTTCTCTCGCAATTTCACCCGCCATGATTTCTCCCTGTGTGACCACTTTGTAGAGCACCCGGGCTTGAGTCAAGAATATTCCCTGTCCAGCAGGTCTTCCTGCAGCGTTCCGGTTTGACGGGTATAGAACCGGTTGAAACCCCGAAAGGCAGTGATGTGGTTTTCGGTGATCCCAGAGCCAGCAGCGGGCATGTGATAGATTTCGTCCAGCAATATATTTGACTCAGTCAATCAACCTGTACGCCTCTTTTGAGGAGACGCCAAGGATATCCTTCCTTCTCTTCGGCAAGGTATGCTAGGCGTGACGAGACGTTCGCTACTCAAACGTCGTCTTACCATCGTGATGCGAAACCGCTTCCCTATCTTTTTGTTGCTGGCTTGTGCAGCTACTGGCGCACCGGGCCAGAAAAAAATGCCCCAGGAACAAATGCCGAAGAATGGCACCAAGGCAACGCTGGTTCGTCGAGCGAATCTTTATGTGCAACCGGATGAAAGCGCGGACCAGGTGGCGATCGTGACGCCCGGCCGGGAGATGGTGATCGTCGAGCACAGCGGGCACTGGCTGCGGGTTTTCGCCAATGTCGATGCACCCGAATCGCGCAAGGCCGATGAGCCGGTCATGGAGCAGGGCCAGGAGGTTATTCCGATCTCCGGCTGGATGCTCGACAAAGGGATCGTCGACACCAATACACCTCATGGTGATGCAATCCTGTTCGGCGAAGCAATCAGCGCCGAGGAAGCAGCTTCGGAGGCTCATCCTCCTCCAGGGACCGCTTTAGAGGCACGGCTCCTCTATCGCCGTGTGGTGGAGATGTTTCCGCAATCCCCCTTGATCGGGGAGTCGATGTGGAGGGCGGCAGATATTCGCTGGCAATTGCAGAAGGCTGACGCGGCCGGCCTGCCATCGGCTCACGAAAAGGAAAACTACCTTCGCGAGCAGATGGATGAAGATGAGATGAAGAAGATCGAGAAGTATTTTCCTCATACAAAATGGGCTGACTTTGCCGCGTACGACAGGCTCGAGAATAAGCTGTGCGGCGACTGGCAGGGCTCTGAAAAATGCCCCGAGAAAGAGGCCGAGATGTACGTGAAGTATGTCCAGGAGCATCCAGATTCGCCCCGTGCGGCCGAAGCGTTGTACAAAGCAGCCTGGCGCATGGCCGCGGCGGGGGATATGTGGACCGCGGACAATGACGCCCATCGCGCTCAGGACGACCGAGCCCATGCCAACGATATTGCTGGACAGCTACAGGGGAAGTATTCGCAATCGGAATATTCTGCCCGCGCGGCCAGTCTGATATACAAAGTGCAGCAGGGTATTCCAATCTACGGCAGCGACCGAGAATAGAGACCAGGGACTCGCTCGTTCGGGCAAATGTGCTTCGCTCCGTCTAGGGAAATCCCTGCAATTCAGGGCGCCAGTGAGGGCCGGAGGCCTTTTGAACGACTACATTGTTTCTGTACTGCTTGGGATCGTCGAAGGATTGACGGAGTTCTTGCCTGTAAGCTCAACGGCGCACCTGCGCATCGCCGAAGCGCTGCTGCACATCGACCTGACAGATGCGTTTTGGAAGATGTATACCGTTGTTATTCAGCTCGGCGCGATTCTGGCGCTGTTGCTGGTCTTTACCGCCAGGATTATCCAGTTTTTTCGCACCTTCCCGGAAGGCGAGCAAGGCGATCGCACTGTCTGGACGCATCCGATTTCACTGACCATGGTGGCCTTCGTGGTCACAGCAATTCCTTCCCTCTTACTGACAAAGATGATCAGCAAGCATCTGGAAAGCTTGCGCGTAATGGCACTCGCGCTGCTGATTGGTGGCGTGGTCATGTGGGTGGTGGATGCGTGGAGCGAACGCCGGGAGCCGAGCACGACGGACGTCGAGCAGATGTCGCTCGGGCAGGCAGTCTGGATCGGGCTTTGCCAGATTCTTTCAGCGGTATTTCCGGGAACCTCGCGATCCATGTCCACCATCACCGCCGGGCAGCTAGCTGGAATGTCGCGGCCGGCAGCGCTGGAATTTAGTTTCTTGGTCTCTATCCCCGTCATGGTGGCGGGGACGGGCTACGAATTGCTGAAGACACTGCACCCAGGTCATCATCACGCGGCAGAGGCTGAAGCGATTACGCCGCTGGTCATGTCTGCTCATAACTGGATCGTCCTTCTGATCGGCTTGGTGGTGTCCTTTATCGTGGCACTAGGTGTCGTGGAGTGGTTCCTGCAGTGGGTACGCAACCATGGATTTACGCCGTTTGCTGTTTACCGCATTATTCTCGGCACTCTGCTGCTGGTTTATGGGGCAAAGCTGGCAGGTGGATAAGTTGACCGTTGCGAGATCGATTCCCCCACCGCATTTTCTCCAAATTTTCGCCTGTCCTCTGGGATAATAGAGTTGCTCTGGGGTTCTTGACTGTGTAAGCCGTCTCGGACGGCGTGCACCGTATTGTGCCCTGATGAAACCCCTTAAACTGGTTACTACGCCGACGCGCAATCGTCGCCTGAATGAGTTAATTGGGCTGCTGATGTTGGTCGCCGCGGTCCTTCTTCTTCTCGCTCTCATCTCCTATCGCCCCACCGACCCCTCGCTCAACACGGTTGGCGGGTACGCAGTCGGCCGACCTGCGCACAACTGGACCGGGCTCATCGGCGCGTGGATCAGCGATCTGCTGCTGCAACTGGAGGGGGTCACCGCGTTCTGCCTGCCGCTGCTGGCCGGCGCGCTGGGATGGGCCTGGCTGCTCTCGCGCCCCGCTGGTTCGCCCGGGGCTAAACTCATCGGGATTGTGCTCTGCCTGGTCTTCGCTCCAGCGCTGGCTGGCCTGCTGCCCGGACATCTACGTTTCATGTACGGCCTGCCCATCGAGGGGCTTACCGGCCGGCTGGCCTCCGACGCACTTGTGCAGTGGCTCAATTTCCCCGGAGCATGCGTCGTCGCCGTCAGTATGGTCGCCATTGCCCTCTACCTTTCGACCACATTCAGCTTCAATACCGCGCGCGAATGGCTGGCTGCCCGTTTCGCGTTTCTCTTCGCCTGGCGCGACCGCTGGGTAAACTGGCGCGCGGCACGTGCCCGGGCAAAGGAATTGAAGACGGAGGCGCGGATGGAAAAGATCCGCGCAAAAGAATTAGACAAAGCGCGCAAAGCCGCGGCAAAGATGGAAAAGAGCGAGCGAAGGAACGGCGCTCGTATCACGGAAACCGAAGGCGACGACGATTCCAACAGTCACCGTCAACGAGGTTTCGCCGAGATGTTCTCCGACGCTTCGGCACAGCAAAGCGTGTGGGGGCAGATGCCGCGCGCGACCGTTTCCGAGCCCGAGCCGGAACCCGAGCCTGCTGTCGAGCCGTCTCCGCCAGCATTGAAACCGCAACTGGTGGCACGGCGGGAGGTCCCGCAGGCGCGGCAGGAACCCACATTCGATCATCAGAACATTGCCGTCCGCGAACGGGCCGATGCCGAGGCCCGCACTGTGACGGTAGCTCCAAAATCAGTAAGCGGATTCAAGCTGCCGCCGAGCACCCTTCTGCACCGCAGCGAAGATACGCAGATTGTTCGCGAGGATGCCTTACGCATCGAGGCTCAGGTTCTGGTGGAGAAGTGCGCGGAGTTCGACGTGCTCGGCCAGATAGTCCAGATCAATCCGGGCCCGGTGGTTACGACCTTCGAGTTTCGTCCAGAGGCCGGCGTGAAGTACAGCCGCGTGACTGGGCTCGCGGAGGATCTGTGCCTGGCGATGCGCGCGGAGAGCATCCTCATCGAGCGTATGGCCGGCAAGAGCACAGTCGGCATTCAGGTGCCGAACCACGACCGCGAGACCATCTGGCTGCGCGACGTGATCGAAGCGGAGAATTTCCGCAACGCAAAGAGCAAATTGACTCTGGCGATGGGGAAAGACATCAATGGGCGCATTGTTACGGCAGATCTCACCACCATGCCTCACGTGCTGATCGCCGGCTCGACAGGCAGCGGCAAATCGGTCGCGATCAATGCGATGATTATGTCCGTGCTCTACAAGGCGACGCCCGCTCAGGTGCGGCTCATCCTCGTCGACCCCAAGCGCGTGGAACTGGGCATGTATGAGGGCATTCCGCACCTCTTCACGCCGATCATCACCGAGCCCAAGCTCGCGGCAAATGCGTTGCGCAACGCTGTTCGCGAGATGGAGCGGCGACTCAAGCTGCTCGCTTCCCGCAGCGTGCGCAACATCGATCAATACAACAAGCTCTTTGAAAACGGCACGCCCAGCCTCTTCGACGATACGCCGGACGAAGAGCCACTGCCCTACATCATGATCATCATCGATGAGCTGGCCGACCTGATGATGCTTGACAAGGCGAACGTGGAAGAGGCCATCACACGGCTGGCGCAGATGGCCCGCGCTGTGGGCATTCACCTGGTTCTGGCAACGCAGCGGCCTTCGGTGGATGTGATTACTGGACTGATCAAAGCAAATGTTCCCACGCGCATGTCGTTTCGGCTGGCGACGAAAGTGGATTCACGCACCATTCTCGACTCGAACGGGGCGGAGTCTTTGCTAGGACGCGGCGACATGCTCTTTCTCCCTCCGGGCACTTCAAGGCTGCAGCGCGTGCATGCGCCATTCGTCACGGAAAAAGAAATCGCCGCGGTTACAGATTTCTGGAAGACGCAGGGTCACGCCGAATATGTTCAGGGTTTCCTCGAAGCTCCGAAAGATGCCGGTGGACGCGATACTGATATAGGCGAAGAAAGCGACGACGGGAACGACGAACTCTTCCAGGATGCGGTACGCCTCGTGCTCGAGTTCGGCAAGGCCTCCACCTCCCTTCTCCAGAGACGTCTACGGATCGGTTATGGTCGCGCCGCGCACCTGATCGACCTGATGGAGCGCGATGGAATCGTAGGCCCGGCGGAGGGAACAAAACCCCGTGAAATCCTCAAACCACCGGACTGGCTGAACGAAATGGAAGCTACATTACGGTAGAAAAGCGCACCGATTTAGAGGCCGCGCTTTTCTACCGAAACCTGCTCCCATCTGAAATACATCAAGTAAGACATGGAATCAGTTATGCTTACTCGCCAGTTGACCGCAAACTTGGTTCAGGCGTAAGACGGATGGCTCACGAAACAAACGACGCGACGAAACACCGTAGGTTGATGGTCATCGATGACGATGCTCTCAGCCTCTCCGTTATCTGTCTGCTTCTTAAATCGGACGGCTACGAGGTGGTAACGGCCGCGGATGGAACAGAGGCGATCAAAATACTCGGCGAAATGCCGCAGGGTGCACTGCCCTTCGTCTTGCTGGCAGATCTGCGAATGCCCGGGATCTGCGGACTTGATCTCGCAGTTGCGCTCCGGGCGGCAGCTCCGCAGGCGACCCTGCTGGCCATGAGCGCCACTCCCGACGTCGCGGAAGGCTATGACGGCTTTTTGGAAAAGCCGCTCGATCTCACGACGCTGCGACGGGCGTTGGAGTTGCAGAGGAGCATCCCGGCGCCGGCCATGGCAACCGACCAGCAGCCGGTGCTGGACGAAGGGGTCTATAAAAAATTCCTGGGCATGATGCCCCGAGAGGCTGTAAGTGAGATCTATGAGGTATGTCTCAACGACGCTCGCACTCGCGTCGTAGAAATGCGCAGCGCACGCGCGGCGAACGACCTGGCCTCCATACGCCGGATAGCCCACACCCTCAAAGGAGGGGCGGGGATGGTAGGCGCTCAAAAACTGGCTGCGGCGGCGGCCGAGTTGGAACTGGGAGACTACCGAAAAGAGAATATCTCTGAATTGATAGACAATTTATTGTTCTGTTGTGACGAGTTACAGCGTATCCTATTGACCAAGTTATGATTATGACCCCCGCGACGAAACAAGCCAAAAGCCCGCCTCCCTCGAGCACACAACGCCCAGCTCCAGCCATCCGGATTCTGTTGGCAGACGATCATCCGGTCGTCCGCATCGGTGTACGCAACATGCTGCAGGCCGACCCGGCATTTACCGTGGTCGGCGAGGCTGGAGACGGCGACGAGGCCATTACCCAAACACTCGAGCTGCTGCCAGATATTCTATTGCTCGATCTCTCCATGCCACGCCTGCCCGGACTGGAGGCGATGCGTGCCATCATGAGCGGCTCGCCCACGGTCAAGATCATCCTGTTGACCAGCACCATCACCGTACAGCAGATCATTGAAGCTCTGCAGATCGGCGCGCGCGGCATCGTGCTGAAAGACGCCCTAACCGATCACCTCACCAGCTCTATCCGCACGGTCGCCTCCGGCGATTACTGGATTGGTGGCCGCAGGGTCGTGAACTTGGTCGGGGCATTGCACGAACTGATGAAGCAGGCGGCTGTGCCCGAACGCAAAACCTTCGGTCTCACGCCGCGCGAAATGCAAGTGGTGGGCTGCATTGTCGAGGGCTGCAGCAACCGCGATATCGCCAAACAGTTCGGTCTGAGCGAAGAGACGGTCAAGCGGCACCTCTCAAATACCTTCGATAAGACTGGCGTCTCGACCCGGCTCGAGCTGGCGATGTTTGCCATTGCGCACAGATTGGTTGCCCTGCAGGACTGATTTTTTTTGCGAAAAATGCGTTCTTTTTTTTTCGCCCGTACCTTTGATTGTGGACTACCTTCCATCTAACTCCGAAGCACCCATCTCTGGCGGCGAGCAGTTGAAGCCAACGTCGAGATTGCTTGCAGCACCCTTCCGATTCCTATCAGGGAGCGACGAAGGGACAAAGCGCTGAAGGAGCTTAGGAAGATGAACAATCCCCAGTTAGTGACACTCTTTATCTGCGCCGTTTGTGGCATCGCAGGCGCGCAGGAGATGAATCCCACTGCCACACAGCAATGGCCGCAGGAGCACCGGCAACAGCCGCAGGCTGAGACGCGAGATGGCGAGTCCGTTTACGTCTACAAAATTACGGTTGTTGGCCGAGACATTCCTGCTATCAACTATTTCCATCGGAGCGGCCCCACAAAGATTGGCTTTGAGGGCACGAGCCTGCTCGCACAGGGCAGAGGTTCCGCCACGGTTGAAAGCCGGCGCGGCCGCATGGTTATTGACGCGAAATTTGAAGGCCTTGTTCCGGCCAATAGTTTCGGCGTCGAGTATCTTACGTATGTTCTGTGGGCGATCACTCCCGAGGGCCGTCCTACAAACCTTGGTGAGGTGCTGCCCGCGGGATCGAAGAGCGAAATTACCGTCACCACGGACTTGCAGACGTATGGTTTGATCGTAACCGCTGAACCCTACTATGCCGTCACGATGCCCAGCGATGTCGTTGTCCTCCAGAACTACCCCCTCCAGGATAAGACGCAGGGCATTATCGAGCAGGTGAATGCGCACTTCTCCCTCTTACCACGCGGCGCTTATTCTCAGACCGCAGGGCAGCATACAGTCTTGCGTCCTATCACACGTGATGAACAGTCTCCGCTCGAACTCTATGAAGCGATCAACGCTGTACAGATCTCTGAAGCCGCCGGAGCAAATAAATATGCTGCGGATACTCTGATGACAGCCAAACAGGACCTGCGGAATGCGCAGGACATGGACAGCCACGGGAAGGAACGCAAACAGGAGATCACCTATGCGCGCGAGGCAGTTCAGGCCGCCGAAGATGCTCGCATCATGACCATCCGCAAGATGAAAGCCGAGGATGAGCAGCATCAGCGAGAAGCCAGCGAGCAGGCCATCCAGCAATCGGCCCTCGCGGCACAACAAGAGGCCACGCAACGCGCCGAGGCCGATGCTCGTGCTGCTGAAGCAGAAGCCGCAGCCCAAAGGGCGCGTGCAGATCAGGCGGCGGCGCAGCAACAGGCAAGACAGGCGGTGGACCAAACCGAGCGAATGCGTGAGCACCTGAGGGAGCAACTGAATGCAGTATTAACAACTCGCGAGACTGCTCGAGGGCTTATCGTCAACATGTCCGACGTGCTCTTCGACTTCAACCAATACACTTTGAAACCGGGTGCTCGCGAAAAACTGGCAAAGGTTTCCGGCATCCTGTTGTCCTATCCCAACCTCAAGCTTCAAGTGGAGGGCTACACGGATAACATTGGCTCAGAGGAATACAACCAGAAGCTCTCGGAAGAACGGGCTGATTCCGTCCGAGATTATCTGGTAGCCCAGGGCGTTGGGCAGCCCAGTATCAACGCTGCCGGTTATGGCAAGAGCGATCCTGTGGCCGACAACTCTACCGATTCGGGCCGCGCGCAGAATCGTCGCGTGCAGCTCGTGGTGTCGGGCAATGCCATTGGCGTACATGAGAGTGCTCCGTCGGCAAGCGGCGGCGAATCGATGAACCAGGTTCCCCCTCAGGCACCTCCGCAGCAGCCCTATGCCACCGGTGTATCCAACGTTCCGCAACAGTAACGTTGTTTTCCCGCTCAAATCGAATGGCCGCTCCTTCACCAGCGGCCATTCTTTTTTAGGCCACTTCTGGCTTCTGTTAATCCAAAATAATTAAGGACGAGGGAGATCCGTATGAGAATTGCATTTCTTGGACTTGGGAAAATGGGCAGCACTGTTGCACGGCATCTCTTGAATGCCAACCATGAACTTACCGTGTGGAACCGTACGGTCGCGCATGCCGAACCGCTCAGGGAGCTCGGCGCAAAAGTAGCGACTTCGCCATCCGAAGCAGTTGCTATCTCGGAAGTCACTTTCACCATGGTGATGGACGACGCGGCACTCGAAGATGTGATGTTCACTGCGGACGCTCTCAACGCGATGCCACCGGATAGTATTCACCTTTCACTCAGCACCATCAGCGTAAGGCTTTCAGGCCGTCTTACCGAGGCACATCGTGCGGCGGGCGCCCATTTTGTGGCCGCGCCTGTCTTCGGACGGCCCGATGTAGCTGAGGAGGGTCGCCTATGGACAGCTGCCGCCGGCGAGCCGCAGGCCATCGCGAAGATTCGGCCCTTGCTCGAAACCTTCAGCCGCGGCGTCACCGTCGTTTCCGAAAAGCCTTCAGGCGCTCATGCGCTCAAGTTGGGCGGAAATTTTCTGATTACCGCCATGATCGCATCGCTATCGGAGAGCCTGGTATATGCCGAGGCTTCGGGGATTGAGCCCCGGCTCTTCCTCGAGACCATCAACACCGCCCTTTTTCAATCGCCCTTCTACCAGAACTACGGCAAGATCATGCTCGATCCTCCGGAACACGCTGGGGGAACCATCGCGCTCGGCGAAAAGGACATCCTGTTGTTCCGTGAGGCTGCGAGATCCGCCGGGGTGACGACGCCTTTGGCGGATACCTTTGAAGAGCACCTTCAAAGGGCAATCGACGCCGGCATGAAGAATGAGGACTGGGCTGCGGGCTACTATCGTCTCACGCAAAGCATGACGCGCAGCGCCCCATAACTTACGATATCTCCATGGGAAAACTGGACGACTCTGTTGTCTTTATTACGGGTGCAAGCGCAGGCATTGGCGAAGCGTGCGCCTTCGCATTTGCTACGGAGGGTGCGCGGCTTCTGCTCGCGGCCCGGCGAATCGATCGCATAGAAGAAGCTAAACCAAAACTGCTCGCGGCAGGCGCAACCGATGTGCATCTCTTTTCACTCGACGTTCGCGACTACAAAACAGTCGAAAGCGCCATCGCTGGCCTGCCTATCGAATGGCAAGCCATCGATATCCTCGTGAACAACGCAGGATTGAGTCGCGGCCTGGACAAATTGTACGAAGGCAAGATTCAGGACTGGGACGAGATGATCGACACCAACGTCAAAGGTTTGCTCTACGTAACGCGGGTGGTTGTGCCAGGCATGGTTCAGCGCGGCAAAGGGCATGTCATCAGTCTTGGATCGACGGCTGGCGAGATAACCTACCCGAACGGCGCCGTCTATTGCGCGACCAAGGCAGCGGAACGCGCAATCAGCGATGGTTTGCGCGAGGATGTTTTAGGAACACCGGTGCGCGTCACGAGCATCGATCCTGGCATGGTAGAAACCGACTTCAGCCTGGTGCGCTTCCATGGAGACGCTGAACGCGCCGCCAAGGTTTATCAGGGACTTATTCCGCTCACGCCCGCCGATGTCGCCGATGCAATTGTCTGGTCAGCAACCCGTCCGGCCCACGTCAATATTGCCCGCGTCGTGATGACGCCGATCGATCAGGCAAATTCGCTTCTCTTTAATCGCAAACCCCAATGACAGGAAACAAACTGCGTTACGAAATTGCCCGGAGGCGCTCTTCGATGTCGGAAAGAGCAGCATTCAAAGCGGCGCGGCGGTGCGGATTGGAAGTGCGTTCATCCAATATTCGCTCGCGCTGCAGTTCCAAAGCCTGGCGCTGCCGTTGCCTGTCGGCCTGCACGGCGGAGGCTTGCCTTGCAACAGCCGGCGTATGATCACTATCTGCCCGCCGATCGGCAACCTGTTCTTCCACTGACTTGCTCTCCCACCCTCTGGCCATAACTTGATGTTACTGCCAATCTGCCTGCATCCGTGAGATATTCAGCCGCATAGAGAGAAATGCACGAAGCTTTCGTAATGGAGCAAATATGAAGGTCTGGCAAATTCCCTCCTTCGGCAGCGACACTCTGGAGCTCGTAGATCGCCCCAAACCTCAACCCTGGCATGGTCAGGTTTTGGTCAAAGTGCATGCGATCTCGGTGAACTATCGCGATTTATTAGTGGTGCTGGGTAAGTACAACCCCAGGCTCGCGCTGCCGCGTATTCCCTGCTCCGATGGAGCGGGCGAGGTTGTTGCGCTTGGCGACGGCGTGAAACGAGTGAAGATCGGCCAGCGTGTGGCCGGCATCTTCATGCAGCATTGGATTGACGGCGCTCCCGACGCCGCAAAGCAACGCGGCGCGCTCGGCGGCGACATCGATGGCATGCTCGCCGAGTACGTCGTACTCGATGAGAACGGACTGGTCGAAGTTCCCGGGCACCTGAGTTGGGAAGAAGCCGCGACCCTGCCCTGCGCTGGGGTTACAGCGTGGAACGCCGTCGTACATGCGGGCCGCATCAAGCCGGGCGATACAGTTTTGATTCAGGGAACCGGCGGCGTCTCTATCTTTGCGCTGCAGTTCGCAAAATTATTAGGGGCACGCGTGCTGGGCACATCGAGCAGCGATGAGAAATTAGAGCGCGCATACAAACTCGGGCTCGACTCAGGGGTGAACTATAAACATACTGCTGACTGGGCGAAGTGGGTACTTGAACAAACCAACGGCGCTGGCGTGGACCTGGTTGTCGAAGTCGGAGGCGCGGGAACATTTGCCCAGTCCCTTAAGGCCGTTCGCATCGGCGGAACGATTGCGCAGATCGGCGTTCTCAGCCAGTCAAGTGAGCCTCTGCAGATCGGTCCTCTCTTGCACAAGCAGATTCGTCTCAATGGAATTTATGTGGGATCGCGAGCCGATTTCGAGGAAATGAACAAGGCCAGTCTCATGCATTCTTTGAAACCGGCAGTCGATCAAACATTTGCGTTCTATGAAGTAAAACAGGCGTTACAAACAATGGAATCTGGCTCACACTTTGGCAAGTTGGTGATTAGCATGAAGTCGTGAATTTCCCATGAACAGCGGCCTTTCCTTCGATTCAACATCCCAACGAGTGTCAGGTTGCCCGCCCCGTATACTATGGGCAAGGCACTGAGTGCCCACCTCAAGGATTTCCCCAGGCAGGCGCTGCATTTGTGATTGTTGAAATCGCGGGTCTCACCAAGGTCTACCAGGACAAGCAGCAGCGGACAACGGCGGTCGATGGCATCGATCTAACGGTCGAGGAAGGCGAGCTTTTCGGCCTACTTGGCCCGAACGGTGCGGGTAAAACCACGACCATCGGAATCTGCACCACACGCACACTCCCGACCGGCGGTAGCGTCGCCATCGCTGGTGTCGATGTGGTGGCGCGACCCGCTGCTGCACGCAGAAATATCGGCGTCGTTCCGCAGTACAATACTCTCGATCGCTCTCTGACCATCTTTGAGAACCTCTACTACCATTGCAAATACTTTGGCTTCAGCGGCACTGACGCGCGCGAGCGTGCGGATGGGCTGCTGAAACAGTTTCTTTTGCACGAACGCGGTGAGAGCTTTCCCTCACAGCTTTCCGGAGGTCTCCAGCAGCGTGTGCAGATCGCGCGGGCCATCGCCCACCGGCCGGCGGTGCTGTTCCTTGACGAGCCGAGTGCGGGCCTCGACCCGCAAAGCCGTATAGCCATGTGGGACGCGGTGCGCGCGTTACGCGAGGAAAGGATCACCGTGGTGCTGACTACGCACTACATGGAAGAGGCCGACGAGCTGTGCGATCGGGTGGCTATTATCGACCACGGCAAATTGCTTGCGCTCGATGCACCGCAACGGCTCAAAACTACGCTTGGGGCAGATACCGTCATTGAACTTGAGCTGCGCCAAAGTGACGACACGCAACCACTCGCGGCAAAACTGAATTCCTTATCGCAAATCACCAGCATAGAGACGATGCCGGGCGGCCTGCGTATCTTTGCGCACGGAAGAGACGGCCTGCTGCCAGAAATCGTAGGAGCGGCGCTAAGTTACGGCGTGCGAGATATCTCTATCAACGAGCCCAGCCTGGAGACGGTATTCATTCGGCTGACGGGGAGAGACCTGCGTGAGTAATAGCCGAATCAGCCCTGCGAAGAGAGTGTCTTATGCCACGGCATTTTCCGGTCTATTGCTGCGCGATCTCCGCGTATTGCGCCGCGAGCTTGGTCCTTTCGTGGTTCGCGTAGTTATGCAACCGTTATTGTTTCTTTTTGTATTCACCTACGTTTTTCCTCATATCGGTCAATCGGGCGGAGTCGGCGGGCCGAATTTCGCGACTGTGCTTTTGCCAGGACTGATGGCGGTTGCGATCATGTTTAGCGGAATCGCAGCCGTTGCGCTGCCGCTCTCGCAGGAGTTTGGCATAACTCGGGAGATCGACGATCGCGTTATGTGCCCGCTGCCCGTTCCCGCGGTAGCCATCGAGAAAATCTGCTTCAGCGCCGCTCAAAGCATCCTGGCAGCGCTGCTTGTTCTGCCCCTGGCCTACTTTATTCCGGCGACGCCCGTGCATGCGCACGTTGCGAGCTGGCCCATGCTCGTCGTCACGCTTATATTGGCCAGTCTCGTGGCAGGCGCACTCGGTCTCACCATTGGTGCAAATGTGAAGCCCCAGCAGATTGGACTCGTCTTTTCTATTGTTGTCGTGCCCATCACGTTTTTGGGATGTGTCTATTATCCCTGGGCAGTTCTCAGCCAAATCCGCTGGCTACAAATCGTCGTCCTGCTTAACCCCATCGTCTACATGAGCGAAGGACTTCGCGCGGCGCTCACGCCTGGAGTTCCGCACATGCCCGCGTTGATGATCGTAGCGGCGCTTCTTATTTCACTTGCTCTCCTGGGTCGCTTCGGGATCAAAGGCTTCGTGCGCCGGGTGATTTCGTGAGACTGAGTTGTGACAATCCGTTAACTCGGACGACTCTGATGAGGTCTAAGATGGTGGCTGAGCTTTTTCCGGGCCGTCACCGACACTCTATGCCGAAACGATTCAGCCCGCGCATCGCGCTGGCGCTCACATCCCTGCTGTTGCTCGCCGCCGGATGCGGTACCGGTCAGCTCGCGGAGATGAGTGCAAACGGTGGCGCGTTTTCGATCACACCGTCGTCCGCGATGATCAACTCGAATGGCCAGGTGAAACTCTCCGCGCTGCTGCCATCGGGCGAGCCTGCTGCCGTGAATTGGTCCATCGCAGAAGGAGAAAACGCCTCTTCGCTGGGCGAGGGCCACATCGATGCCGCCGGCACCTACACACCGCCCAATGCTCTTTCGCGCAATAGAGTTCAGATCCACATTCTGGCGCGGCTGGTAAGCGATCCTACCGCGACCGCTGCCGCGGTCATCAGCGTCACTCCGGGTTTTGTGCAATCGCTCTTGCCGGAAAATGCGGCTCTCACCGCTGGGGGGACGTTGGAAGTGACAGCGGAGATCGCTGAGGTCAATGCAGGCTCGGTCAAGTGGTCGCTGAGCGAATCGCCTGCCGGAGCATCTCCTACAGGCTATGACGGCACAAAGAATCTTGGCACCCTCGATCACATCAGTTGCCAGCACAGTCTGGATCAATTCACGACCTGCAAGGTGAGCTACACCGCGCCATCTTCTCTTTCCGCGGGCAGTACCATCTACCTGGCAGGGGCAGTGAATGGGACAACGGCCACTTCCCCACTCAAGATTCTGCTCAATACGAACGGATTGAACAGCAATCCCTCAACGAATCAGGCTGCGCAGACCGGAATGATCGCCCTCGGCACGTCCGGTGGGAATGACAACGATTACGACACCTATCAGGACCACGAAGGAACTTCCTATATCGCCGACTGCTGTGGCGGAACGCTGGGCGCACTGGTCGAAGACACGGCCCGTAATCAATACATCCTCAGCAACAATCACGTGCTGGCTGAGTCGGATCAGGCGAAAATCGGTGACACGATCGACGAGCCGGGCCTGATCGATAACGGCTGCGTGCCGCTGAGCCGTGCGGGTTCGACTCTGCGGCCGGTTGGTTCTCTTAGGTATTATGTGCCGCTGGCGACCACTCAAAGCAACGTCGATGCCGCGCTTGCGGCGGTTGTTTCAGGCGCGGTCGATCCCACAGGCAGCATCCTGCAGCTGGATGCGCCAAAACCAAACACCGCCCGCATCAGCAGTTCGCTCGAAGCAGCTCCCCCCATGGCGGGAACCGGAGAGACCCTGAACTCGAGCAATTTAGGCAGCATCGAGTTAGCAAAGAGCAGCCGAACCACCGGACTCACATGTTCTACGGTCGAGACTGTCGACTTGAGCGTCAGGATTGACTACTTCAAGGACTGTGCAGAGACCCAGCCGTATTACAGCAAAACCTTCACCGGCCAGATCGGCATCGCAGGAGATAATTTCTCCGACAGCGGCGACTCCGGCGCTCTTGTCGTGGATTCCAGTAACGCGCAGCCTGTCGGCTTGTTCTTTGCCGGCGGAACGAATGGCGATGGCATCGGTCTGAGCGTGGCCAACCCTATTGGCGATGTTCTTCGTGAGTTGGGCGCGCAGGCGGGTAGTCGCCTTAGCATCGTGGGGACGCCCACTCCACACAAGGTAGCCTGCATTCGATACGATGCTCCGGCAAACGCAGCCCCCGTCATGGCGGTTCCATCCGAAGCCATGGCCCGAGCGCAATTGATTGCGGAGACCACCGGAGCATCGCTTTTGAATCCCGAGACGGGCATCCTGGCAACTTCCGCAGGCAAGAGCCTCGACAGTCCCGGAGACGCCGCACTCATCGTGTACGCAGACAAGTCAAGGCCGCATGTCAGCGTGCCGCAGACTTTTGATGGCCTGCGCACGCAGTTGATCTCGACCGACCCAGGGACGCTCGCGCGCGGCCTTGCTCCCGCCGCTCCACTTACGGCAAGCGGCATTCATCTTTCCGAGAGTGTGTTGGCGGGCGCTGCCGCGGTTGTGCGTGAGTTCGCTCCGCATCTCATGGCCGACTTGGCGATCTTCGGTGTCGGCGTGGCTCAGAGCCAGGACAATCCGGCTGAACCGTCTTTGCTGGTGCTGATCGATCTAGACCGCGTCCCCAAGTCCATGCCTTCCACCCTTGGTGGATTGCGCGTGCGTTACATGAGACTGCATCGCTTTCATGTAACGCAATCGAAATACTCCGGGGCACATCATGCTTCGAGCTGCGCGCTCAAAGGCCTGACTCCGGTCGAAGGAGCTAGCTCGGCGTGGAACACACCCCCAGTTGAAGACAAGCCAGACTTTCCCGTGAACTGAGTTCTGACGAACTAGCCTGACATCTCGACGCCGTCCAGAGCCCGCTTCTCAGGTACGACCGCATCTTCAAATCCCGATGGGAAGAAGACTGTGAAGACCGTGCCGCTTCTCCCGTTTTCCCCGGAAGCACGGCTGCGCACCTGGATTGTTCCATGATGCTTTTCGACGATCTCCGCACTAACCCAGAGCCCTAACCCTGTTCCGGTCGCCTCTTTTGTCGTGAAGAATGGCTCGAAGATGTGACGCCGAACCTCCGTCGGCATGCCCGATCCGGTATCCGCCACGGTAACGCGCACGCCGGCCGTCCGCTGTTGCCCGGGCGAATGCGCACAGCGCACGCGCAATAGCAACCGCCCTCCTCCCGACATCATCGCGTCCAGCGCATTTCCGATGAGGTTGGCGATGAGCTGCCTCACTTCGCCTGCAAAGCAAAACAGTTTTACATCCTGAGCGTAGCGACGGATCACTTCAATATGTAACGAAACCACGCGCCCCTGGTAGAGCATGAGGACCGAGTCCAGGAGCTCGCACACATTGGTTATCGTTGGCAGGGTCGGTTGCCGGTAGAAGCGCAGCATCTGCTGTGTAATCTCAGAAACCCGGGCCAGCTCATGCTGCGCCAGCTCGGCATAACGCGCTGAATTCGCGTCGAGCGTTCCCATGCCGATGAGGAACAACAAATTCGTAACAGCTTCGAGTGGATTGTTGATTTCATGGGCGATCGAAGCTGCCAGCCTGCCCGCCGCTGCCAGCTTCTCCGACTTGCGTAAGGCGTCTTCCGCCTGCCGGCGTTCGGTCGTTTCCACCAGGATTACGCCTGCCCATCGCACCGTCTGAGCATCCGTGCGAACGGGATAGACATTTGCCAGCCAGCTCCGCGTGGGGGAAAGCCCGTCCGACGGATCCCCGCCCAATTCCAGGTCTTGTATTGCTTGCCCTCGCTGGAAGACCTCGCGAACGCCTTCCTCCAGCTTAATTCCAACCGGCGCCGCAAAAATCTCGCGCACCTCGCGCCCCAGGTGACGGCTTACGGGCACGCCGTTCATCCTGGCCAGAAACTGGTTCACTCGAACAAAGCGGAGACGGCGATCGAAAAACGCGAAGCCAATTGGCGCGTTGGCCAGCATGGAATCCAACAAAGCCAACGTGTCGTTCAAGCCCGCTCGCTGCTCCTGGATCGAGGCGACCATCAGATTAAAAGCCATGGTCAGGTCAGCGGCTTCATTCGTAGATGTAACGGTCAGGGGAAACGAGGCTGTGTCTTCAGGATTCTGTATGAGCTGGCGCGTAGCCCTCATAAGCGCGGCCAGCGGCCGGGAGATAGACTTCGCCATCAGGCTCGCAAAAACAGTGCAGGCTAGTATGCCAAAGACGGCCGCGAGTAACGTATATCCCAGAAGACCGCGCAACTGCGCACGGTCGTTCGAGTCGTCCGGATAGATCCAGACATATCCGCGCGTCACGCCATCAATGCGCACTGGCGCTACGGCCTCGGTTGTCTTCTTGTCAATCGAGAATATCTGCGGCTTACTCAGCTCGCGCAGATAGCTTCGTTCCTTTGGGGATAGCGTGATCTTTCCAGTCATGCCAGGATCGCTGCTCAACAGCGTGCGGCCTGGTGTATCCGTAATCAGGACGGCGCGAATGCTTGGCGCATGGCGCATGGCATCGATCACACGTTGCAGGGTGTTGAGTTGATCGGCGCTCATCGCCGCACCGGTTTGTGCTGCAAGCACTCCTGCCTGGTATTCCAGGCGCTGCTCCGTGCGCGAGCGCAACTCATTGCCCTGTTCGCGGACGAGCACCACCGAGAGAACGGCTAGCACGATCACTTCGAACAGAATCAGGCCGCTCATCAATTGGCCACGAATGGTGCGTGGCCTCAATATCGACATGGCGAACCGTTTTGGTTACTTGGCACTATGAAGCCTGTTGGCAGGCCCCCCAACTCCGTTTCAGCGCGCGACAGCGCCGAGCGGATTCCGCACTGGAAGTTTGCGCTCCAGTTTCCGCTCCAGGTCTGCCGCAATCTGCCGCCCATGGAAGCGGCCATTTTCAATAAAAATCTCATTCGTGCGCGAGCCCGCCACGATCACTCCGGCAAGATACACTCCGGGCACGTTGCTTTCCAGACTCTCAGGATCGCACACCGGCAGCAGGTCCTTGCCTTCCAGTTGAACACCGAGCGCGATCAGGAAGTCGAAGTCCGGGTGATACCCGGTCATCGCAAATACGCAGTCGTTCGGAATCTCCTTCACACCGTGCGGAGTTTCAATCCGGACTGTGTCTCTGCCAATCTGCGTCACGCTGCTTCCGAAATACGCGGTTATCTCGCCATTCTTGATGCGGTTCTCGATGTCCGGCAGAATCCAATACTTCACGTGCTTATGAATCGCGGGCCCACGATGCACCAGGGTCACGCGAGCGCCATGCCGCCAAAGATCGAGCGACGCGATAGCCGCGGAATTCTTGCCTCCAATTACCACCACATCCTGGTCGTAGTAAGGATGCGGGTCGTCATAGTAGTGATGTACCTTCGGCAACTCTTCGCCTTGAACATTCAGATAGTTTGGCAAATCGTAGTATCCCGTCGCCACAATCAATTTGCTGCTTCGGTAAACCTCGCCGCGTCCAAACTTGTCTTTCGTAAGCACGATGAACTCGCCGTCGCGTCCGGTTATTGACTCAACCAGCCGGTATTGCCGTACGTCGAGTTCGTAATGTTCTGCAACCTTGCGGTAGTACTCCAGCGCCTCGTTGCGGTTTGGCTTTTGATTTGGGCTTGGAAACGGAATATCGCCGATCTCCAGCAGCTCCGGCGTCGTGAAAAACGTCATGTGCGAGGGATAGTGGAAGATCGAGTTGCACAGGCAGCCCTTATCGACCAGGACGCTGCGAAATCCGGCGCGCTGTGCCTCGATCGCACAAGCCATGCCTGTTGGACCGGCGCCAATCACCAGAACATCGAAACTGGTCTCTTCCCCTGCATAGCTCGCGTTGGCCGTCACATCTTTAGCTTAGACGATCACGTCAAGCCGTGGAACGGTCCCGTCGTCACCCTCGCCGACGGTGAGGTTCGAAAGGTTTCCCGAACGCGATCTTCCAAATCGCCATTCCACTTTTTTTACGCATCGGTGCTGGTCGATAGCCACCAGCCTGGGCCGGAACACCAGCAATCTTTGTGCGGCACATCGCTGCGACGCAGTTCCTTCACCTGACTCCAGCCTCCCCTGCGAAACGCCGCAGTGAGCTTTGCCTCACTTGCCTCATCGCGAGCACCCACGCAGGGAACGAATTGAACCTGGCATAGGAATCGAGCCGCAAGGCTTCCCATCTCGCTCTTCGTGACCAGGAGCATGGCGCCAGCTCCCTCCGAGGCCGTAAGTGGAAATAGAAGACGTCCGTTGGGGCGCACGGCGTCCAGCCATACGGCAAGTGGCGACGTCGCTCCGGCATTGACGTAGAGCACATCGCACTCTGGAATTGGCGCCTCGGCGCCGGATCGATGGTTCACTGTAACGTTCGGAAACTCGGAGAGATTGCCGGTAGCGCGTTGTGCCAGCTCCGGATCGATTTCATAAGCAATCACCTTGCCGCCTTCGCCTACCAGCTTGGCAAGCAGTGTGGTGTAGTAGCCGGTTCCTGCGCCAACGTGGACCACCGTATCCCCCTTTTTCGGAGCTAGCGCGGCGATGCACAACGCATGCAAAGACGGTTGCCCATTATTCAGCGATTCCCTGCCCCCGAGAGAGACGACAACATCCTGATACAGAAATGCCGGATCATCCGAGGGGGTTTTGAGGTAACCGGTGGAGGTGAAGACCCTCCAGGGGGGCTTACCCACAAATTGCTCCCTCGGCGTGGATGCAAATGCAGCCGCGAGTTCGCTGTTGGCGGGAACACCAGCGGCGGCGGTTACCAGATTTGCGAAGAATTTTCGATAGGCATCCATCCGGTCCATGTCTCAACCCCAATGAATGGCTCGCTTCAGGGTAGCAGGAGTCGCCAGAACGAATGAATCGACTCTCTCGGCCTTGTCATATAGCCCAGCCATGGAATCACAACCCGCGCAGACTCGCTATACTCAAAAGTTGCTCTTCGCGGGCTATCTCGCGGGGCCGCCATCAAGCACGGGAGCCACATGCGCATGTCTGAAGTTCGCAAGGAAAAAGACTCATTGGGATTTGTTGAAGTCCCCGCGCGCGCCTACTATGGAGCGCAAACCGCCCGCGCCGTTGAAAACTATCCCATCTCTGGTCTGGGTGCCCATACTCAGCTTATTCGCGCCCTGGGGATGGTGAAACGCGCCGCCGCCGAGGCGAACCGGGAGCTCAGCCTGATCGACGATCGGCGTGCCAACGCCATTATTCAAGCAGCACAGGAGGTCATCGACGGCAAGTGGGGCTCTGAGTTCGTTGTCGATGTCTTCCAGGCAGGCGCTGGCGTCAGCTTCCACATGAACACCAACGAGGTGATCGCCAATCGCGCGAACGAAATCCTGGGAGCAGATCTTGGCGATTACACCCACGTTCATCCGAACGACCACGTCAACTATGGCCAGTCGACCAATGACGTCTTTCCAACCGGCATGCGCCTCGCCACGCTGCTGAATCTCGAAACCCTCTATCCCGTCCTCGACACACTTGCGAATACCTTCGCCGCTAAAGCCAAGGATTTCGATGGCATCATGAAGTCGGGCCGCACTCACATGCAGGATGCCGTCCCGATCCGCCTCGGTCAGGAGTTCGCTGCCTACGGTCTGGCCATCGAGAAGGGCAAAAAGTTTCTTCGGCTAGCCAGCGATTCTCTCCGCGAACTCGGCCTCGGAGGCAGTGCAGTCGGCACCGGGATCAACACCCACCCCGACTACCGTGTCAAAGCAATTGCGAATCTCGCCCGCATCTCCGGCCAGCAGCTCGTTCCCGCCGCAGATTTGCGCTGGGCCATGCAGTCGAATGCCTGCATGGCCGAGGTGAGCGCCGCTCTCCGCGGCATTGCACTGGAGGTAATCCGCATCTCGAACGACATCCGTTTGCTGTCGTCCGGACCCAACACCGGCTTCGCGGAAATTTATCTGCCCAGCCTGCAACCAGGCTCATCCATCATGCCCGGCAAGATCAACCCCGTCATGCCGGAGCTGGCCGCCATGGTCAGCTTTCAGGTCATCGGCAATGACACCGCTGTGGCCTGCGCTGTCCAGGCCGGCCAGCTCGAGCTCAACGTCATGATGCCCACCATGGCCCACAGCGTGCTCCAGAGCATCACCATCCTTGCCAACATGCTGCGCCAGTTCAACGACCGCTGCATCGCCGGCATCACCGCAAATGCAGAGCGTTGCAACTTCTACGCACAAAGCACCGTTTCACTGGCCACCGCCCTCAATCCCTATATCGGATACGCGAAAGCCGCCGAGATCGTCAAGGAGTCCATAGCGACAGGCGAATCCATCATCTCTATTGCACGCAAGAAAAGGCTCCTCAGCGACGAGCAGATTGCCGAAATCCTCGACCCCGTTCGCATGACCGAGCCGCAATACCCGCTGGAGGCTGCCAAGGAACGGGATGTAAAGGCTAAGGTGTAACAACACCTCACAATTGAGAAGGACTCGCGTAAGCGCGGAGGCCCGCTCAATAGGATCTTGAGCTGGCAATCTGACGTAGTCCACAATCTTGGATATGGACAAGGGTCACGTCATTGAGACTTTGCGTGCTCATGAACCGGAGCTTTGCGCAGCCGGCGTCATGCATCTGTCCATCGTCGGCTCTGTCGCGCGGGACGAAGCCTCGGCAAGCTCAGACGTCGATCTGACGGCGGAGTTCGACAGCAAGCGGAAGATGACCCTTCTCGACATGGTTGAACTGGAAAGCAGGCTGTCCGATATTCTCAAGGTCAAGGTCGATCTCACGCCTGCAAAAACCATGAAAGCGCGGGGCCGCGTTAGAGGCCGTTCTTGCCTTTTAGGGATCATGCTTCTAGCCTGCGCGATATGCAGACACGCATCGATCTGACTGAGAGCTTCGTCAAAGGGATGGACTTCGATGCGTTTCGCGAAGATATCAAGACGGTTGCCGCCGTCGAGCGGATGAAGCAAATCATCCAGCGAAGCCGCCGTCCGGTAGGGCGAAGATGCGGAAAGACTGTATCCCAGACCAGCCATGGCGCTATATACGCGGCCTTGGAAACTGACCGCGACATCAGTATGACAGTATGACCGAGAGATTATCTGGAATACCATCCACGAAGACTTGCCGAAGCTCAAGAATGCAGTCTTCAATCGATCGATAATCGCCGACCGAAAATGCACCCTGAAGCCGCAGGCACCAGAATAGCCGAAGAACCCATCCTTTTCGTTTCCGCTGGGGAACGAAAGGATGGGTTTCTACCGCGACTGCCGTCCAAAGCGATACACGACCCCCGCGTTGAACCCCAGATTATTCTGGATTTGGCTGCCGTAGTCGGTCAGCAGATAGTTTGGTGTTATCCGGATTGCAAACCCCGGTCCCAGGTTGTAATCAATCGGCGCGCCGATGCTCAGACCGAATACCGTCCCGTCAGGATAGAGCCCGATCAGCGTCGGAGGTAACCCGCCCGTACCGGTGCCAAAATTGCCGTGGGCCGCACCAACGAGCGCATTTCCGCTCACGGCCCAGTGCTGCTTCGTAACAAGCCGCAACTGTGGGCCGAACAGGAACGTGTACTGGCTGATGCTCGGATTAAATACCTGAAACTCGTTGATGTAGGTGAATGCTGTTCCATAGTAACCGCGAAAATCCGCCGTCACGCCCAGCTTACCTCTCAGGTAATCGGTAATCCCCACATTCCAGGCAGCCTGGTTAAGGTGCTGCAGATTTTCGCCCGGACTGAAGCGCAAATATCCGCCGCCAAAATACAGTTCGTATTTGTGCGAATAGGTATCCTGAATAATTTGTTCCACTCTCAACTTGCGCCGCGCCTTCACACGCTCCTGCGCCTGACGCAACACCTCTGTCCGCTGTGCGGGCGCCGGCGGCAGAGTCTGCGGTGTCTGCTGATCTGTTGTACTTTGCGCCCATACCGCCGCTGGCGCTAAAAGAAGGGCCAAGGCCAAAATTGGATACACGCGGTATCCCCTACGATTTCCAAAATGCATGAATCCTGAAGCCTCCACTACCTGCCGCTTACGGGGATGAAAAAGACAAAGAATTTCTCCCGCAATATGTATTAAAGCATCTGCCAGCCTTCTCGCGCCTTGCTTTCCTCTGATTGGGCTGTCAAAGTTCACTAAGCGCAGCTTATTTTTCTATGGAATCGAGGCGCAAACAACGCATGAAGTTATTTCTGTTGGGTTTGATCTTGGGGCTGTTGACCATTCCGCTTGTCGTCTTCATCCATTTTCGCTTCGGCCGTCCACCGGTTGCCGTTGCCGACCAACCCTATCCGCTGGAGGAGGATTTGGTCCATGTGCCGCTCCACGCGCGCGTTGACGGGGAAATGCCCAAAAGCTCACCCATCGAACCAAGCGCAACAAATCTCGAGTCGGGAGCGCACATCTACCGCCAGCAATGCGCTGCTTGCCACGGCCTTTACGGCCGCCCTTCCGCATTCGCCGTGCATATGTACCCCTCCGCGCCCCAACTCTGGGCACCGCATGAGAATGGAATAGTGGGCGTGAGCGACGATCCCCCGGGTGAGACCTATTGGAAAGTGGCCAACGGCATCCGGTTGAGTGGCATGCCGGCCTTCGACAAGATCCTCAACCAGACTCAGATATGGCAGGTGACGCTGTTGCTGGCTAACGCCGGCAAGCCCTTGCCCCCGGGCACCCTTGAGCTGCTCAAACAGCCCCTCGATCTGGACCCCGCTGCTCTCGCGGCCCCTCAGCCGTCGACTGCTCCCGCGCAGAAGATCACCGATCAGGAAATGAAATCGATGCCGTCGGCCATTCCGCCAGACTCGAAATGACCGTCTGGCGGAGGGCCGGCTCGTAGCTTTCAATACTTCGACTTGATCGCATACGTCGCGCCAACTATAAACTGGAACGAATTACGTTTGGTTGGCGGCAGGGCCGGCGGTGGGTTGTTCAGGTAGCTGTTCAGTGTTCCAACGGAGAAGCCCAGGTTCTTGTAGGCGGGAAGCACCAACGAGTTGGACTCAGTTATCGAGTACGCGCGAGGGACGTTCCACGACGGAAGGTAGGCAGCCTGCTGATTGAAGACGATGCCGCGCGGCAGCTTGAGCAAATACGTGAGTCCGAAGGTCGAGCCGATCAGGTCCTCGTTCGTTCCAGGCGCCGCGTTGAGGAAGTTTTGCCTTACATACTGGAGAGTGGCTATCAAATCCAATTGTTGTTTGGGCTTCTTAATGGCCGTCCAACCAATTCCCCCGCCGTAGAGTTGCTGCAAGTCCAACCCCTGGCTGAAGTTGTGGTCGAAGCCTGCCTGCGCCAGCGCGTACCACCGCGGCGAGAAGAACCAATCGCGTTCGGCGCCTGCGTGGTAGAGCGCGGTCTTGATATTGGTAGGTGGGAAAAACATCCCGTCAGAGACGTATGCCTTCTCCGTGATCTTGCCATATGATCCCGTGAAATCAATGCTCGTCCGGTTCCGCGGGTCCAGCCACGACGCGGTTGGCACCACCCGCACCAGGGCAACGGTTCCATTGAAGGTCTCCTGGTTCTGTGTGGCCTTGACAATCGTGGCGCCTCCCGTCGCCGCGCCATTCCAGCCGCCAAAGAAGCCGGGCTCTCCAATCAGCTGTTTCTGCATCGTCGTCTCGTCAATGATGAACTCCGCGTCCTTCACCGGAATCGGCTGAATCGTCGCGTTGTTGTCCGGGTGCACAGTAATCATGTCACCCGTCTCAGTGATGGTGCCCTCAGGCACATTTGGGGGAATGTGTTTCTTACTCGAAATAATGCTCTTGTTGAGCACGGCGAGCTTTGTCTGCGTGCGCAGCTCCTTGATCTTATCCCAGTCAATATTGACGTCTCCTACAATGTCGCTGTGGAAGGTGACTGTCCCCCCAATTTCGCGCACAAACGTGCCCGAAAGCTGATCGCCATTCGTGAAGACGATGACATCAGGAGGGGCCTTGGCAGGATCTGCCGCCGCAGACGGCTCCGCGGCATGACAGACGTCTCCCGCCGCAAACGCAAATAGCCCGAACAGAAAAAGAGTGAAGACGATAGAGCAGCGGGGGGTCGCATTTCTGTGCAATGACATAAAAATCGCTCCCTGGAATTGGGTTCGTTGAACAGGATTGCCCTACTTGTAGAAGCTCAGACCGACTGCGCGGCCCGCCTTTCAGAGCCACGCCTAATGTTACAGCTATCCGTCTTCCGAAGATCCGCATCTCGGAAGCGATCAGCCTCGTTACTACGTTTTGAACGACAGGGTTCGGAGAAATCTCAATGACGTATTGCCTGCACTATAAAAGCAGCTTCATTGAAACCTGGATGGAATTTCCTCTAAGATTGATTAACGATGTCAATCACGCGTCAGCAGGCTTTGGACCACTTCCACTCCGACGACCTCATCGGACTCGGCATGGAAGCCGACGCCGTCCGCCGGAAGCTGCATCCCGAAGGTGTAGTGACCTACATCATCGACCGCAACATCAACTACACCAACTTCTGCACCGAGTACTGCACCTTCTGCGCCTTTTACCGCCCGCTCAAGGGCAAGCTTGCCAGCGAAGGGTACATCCTCGACTTCGAGACCATCTACGCAAAAATCGCCGAAACCGTCGAGATGGGCGGCACCGGCGTGCTCATGCAGGGCGGCCTGCACCCCGATCTCAAAATCGAATGGTTTGAGCGACTGCTCAAGGGCATCAAGCAGCGCTTCCCGCAAATCTGGCTGCACTGCTTCTCTGCCTCAGAAATTCTGGCCATCGCCGAGTACAGCAACCTCTCCGTGCGCGACACGATCGCCCGCCTGCGCGACGCCGGTCTCGACTCCATCCCGGGTGGCGGGGCAGAAATCCTCGACGACGAAGTCCGCCATCGCATCGCCCGCCTCAAATGCGGAACCGAAAACTGGCTTCTCGTACACCGCACTGCCCACCAGCTCGGCATGCGCACCACCGCCACAATGATGTTCGGCGTTGGCGAAACCTACGAGCACCGTGTCAACCACTTCGAGCAGGTGCGCCTCCTCCAGGAAGAGACCGGCGGATTCACCGCCTTCATCCCCTGGAGCTTCCAGCCTCACAACACCGCTCTAGGGGGACGCGGCTGGGACGAGGCCACCTCGGTCGAATACCTCAAGGTCCTCGCCATCTCCCGCCTCTATCTCGACAACATTCAAAATGTGCAGTCGAGCTGGGTAACCCAAGGGCTCAAAGTCCTGCAACTTGGCCTGCGCTTCGGCGGAAACGACGTTGGCTCTGTGATGCTCGAAGAAAACGTCGTCAAGGCCGCCGGCACCTCCAACCACACTACCGAGGAAGAACTCCGCCGCATCATCCGCGATGCCGGCTTCAGGCCCGTCCAGCGCGATACGCTTTATCGGACGATGTTTTTGAACTAGATGATCTTACGAAACGCCTCGACACAGATTTCCGCGCGCTCAGTCTGATTAGCGGCCTCTCCCGTACAATATTCTTTGACCCTACCGGGAGGCTCGTCCCTGTTCGAACACCTCGCATCTTCTCTCGCGAATCGCTGGATAACCGCCGCGCAGGCCCTGGTTTTCTTTCAGCCCAAGAACGATCTCCGCCACTACCTCCGCTACCATTACGGCGACCATACTTTCGAACACCTCTACCGTTGGAACTGGTTCGACACCTCGTTGCTCATCCCGTACTTCATCGTGATGATCATCCTGGCCTTCTACGGCATACACCGCTATCAGCTCGTCTACCTCTATTACAAATACCGTAGGAACGCCGCTAACAACCCGCCCTCCTCCTTCGAACAGCTTCCACGTGTCACCATCCAACTGCCGATTTTTAACGAGCAGTTCGTCATCGACCGACTTATCGAGGCCTGCACCAACCTCGATTACCCGCGTGAGCTACTCGACATTCAGGTTCTCGACGACTCAACCGACGAAACTAGAGATGTTGCCGCTGCTATCTGTGAGCGTTACCGCGCCATCGGTCACCCAATTGTCCATCTGCACCGGACCAATCGCTATGGCTTCAAGGCGGGCGCCCTCGATGAAGGCCTCAAAACCGCCCAGGGCGAATTCGTAGCCATCTTCGACGCCGACTTTGTGCCCCCCCGAGACTGGCTGATGAAGGTCATCCACCACTTTGCCCAGCCGGAAATCGGCATGGTGCAGACGCGATGGACTCACCTCAACCGCGACTACAGTTTTCTCACCCAGGTGGAGGCGATCCTCCTCGACGGCCATTTTGTGCTCGAGCACGGTGGACGCTCGCGGGCTGGGGTCTTCTTCAACTTCAACGGAACCGCCGGTATGTGGCGTCGCAAGGTCATCGGCGATGCCGGCGGATGGCAGCACGACACACTCACGGAAGACACCGACCTCAGCTACCGCGCGCAACTCAAGGGTTGGAAGTTCAAGTACCTGCAGAATGTCGAATGCCCCGCCGAGTTGCCCATCGAGATGACGGCGTTCAAAACTCAACAGGCGCGCTGGGCCAAGGGCCTTATCCAGACATCGAAGAAGATTCTGCCGCGCGTCTTCGAGAGCAATCAGCCTTGGCACACGAAGCTCGAGGCCTGGTACCACCTCACGGCCAACATCAGCTATCCGCTGATGATCGTGCTTTCCGTGTTGCTCATGCCGGCCATGGTCATCCGTTTCTACCAAGGCTGGTTTCAGATGCTGCTCATCGATCTGCCTCTCTTCATGGCGTCGACATTTTCCATCTCCTCGTTCTATCTCGTCTCGCAAAAGGAGCTCTACCCGCGCCGCTGGTACCGGACCTTCCTCTACCTTCCCTTCCTCATGTCGCTCGGCATCGGGCTCACGATCACCAATACGCGCGCTGTCATCGAAGCTCTCTTCGGCGTGCAGAGCTCATTCAAGCGGACACCGAAGTATCGCGTACAGAAGCGCGGCGAGAAAGCGCATGCCGCGAAGTACCGTAAGCGCCTGGGCTTCGTCCCGTGGCTAGAGCTCGCCCTGGGTTCCTATTTCGCGCTGACCATCTGGTACGCCTGGGCAAACGAGAACTACTTCACCATCCCGTTTCTGCTTCTCTTCGTCATCGGCTATTGGTATACGGGACTGCTCTCGCTCCTCCAGGGCCGCTTCGAGCACTGGCGCTCTGGCGCGAATCTTGACGAGTCCTCGCCCAAACCGTACCCCGTGGGTGTGTAACGGCCCCGATGACATACTTGCAAGTCTTGACGCTCGTGATCGTTTGTATCGTGGGTTTGCGCTTCTTTGGGTTTCAATCAGCAAGATCGTGGCCTATCTTAGTGCCTGGCATGCTACTCGCTAAACAATTCCAGGCTACTGATCCCTTCAGCGGCCGACAGATTCGACTCTGGCACGCCAGCGTGCGTTTCTTCACGCGCTATGACAACGTAATCTACCTGGGAACGAATCCCATGGACTCCATTTGCGCATAAACCTCCTCTTCCGCACCGGCCATCCACCGCTCTTAGCCCCATGGAGCGAGATCGACAATTGGTGAGGAATCGCGCTTTCTCTCCTTTATTCACGTAATCCGAATCAAGCTCGGCCGCAACGCAAGGATTCCCCTTTCGCATCTATGGCCGCGACGCTTTAGTTCTCTTGTTAGCTGGAGAACAGGCGCGTCCTACCGAGCGGCTGGGTAAAAGCCGCCAGGTTCAGGGCGAGGCCAACGGCAAGTAGGGGGAGGGTAAACTTGCGAATCGTGGGCTACTCCTTCGTACTGTGGTGATGTACGGCGGACTGCCCAGCACACGCCCTGAACCTGGGGGCTTGCTACAGACCAAGGATTGTAGGTCAAAGCTTTCCGACAGTCGAGGAACGAAGGTACCTTGTACTTAGGTCACAGGCGGTACCCACAGCGCCGATCTCATCCGCCTCGCAACCCAAAGAGTAAACTGCCTTTATGAAATCCAGGCTCCGCGCGTTCGCGCTTTTCTGCGTCGTCATTCCCTCGTTCCATATCTTTGCTCTCGAGCGTCAATCCAGCGCCGAGTATCACGCTCGCCGCGTCCATCTGGCTGAAAAGCTTAATGGTGGAGTCGCCGTCCTCTTTGCCGCCGAGCAACCACAGCTCGACTTCATGCCCTACCGACAGGACTCCGATTTCTTCTACCTCACCGGCTGGAACGAGCCTGGAGCAGCGCTGCTCGTTCAGGCGGTGACTCCGGCAGACAGTTCTCAGCCCGCGCGCCCCTATCGCGAAGTCCTTTTCCTGCCCACGCGTAATTTACGTATAGAGCGATACACAGGCGTAAAGCTCGACGCCAATACTCCCGGCGCGCCCCAATTAGCCGGTGTCGACGAAGTAAAGCAGTTGACCGAGCTGCCCTCCATCTTGAACGATCTCGCCACGCAAGATCGCCATGTCATGCAGTCTTTATGGAGCGAGCCCGATACCGCCCAGGCGAAATCTCTCGTCACGTGGACCGCTGCCACCCTCGGTCTCGACCAGCCACCGGCATTCACTAATGTCCGTGATCTCACTGGCCAGCTCCGCGCCATCAAGGACCAGGGCGAACTGGTTCTTCTCCACAAAGCCAGCGACGCTTCTATCCAAGCACAACGGGCCATGATGCGCGCCGTGCGGCCCGGCGTAACCGAGCGTGCCGTCGCCGGAACCATCATGCAGGTATTGATGGCGAACGGGTGCGAGCGACCCTCCTACGCCCCCATTGTGGGGTCCGGAAAGAACTCCACCGTCCTCCATTACTCGAACAACAGCGCAACCATGCAAGACGGCGATGTCGTCGTTGTCGATGCCGCCGGGGAGTTTTCCATGTACGCCTCTGACATCACGCGCACTATGCCCGTGAATGGCCATTTCACCTCCCGCCAGCGTGAGATCTATGACATTGTGAAGGGCGCGCAGAAAGCTGCGATGGACGCATTTGTCCCCGGCACTTCATTCATCAACGACCCGGCACATCGGCATACGGATTCGCTCGACACGATCGCCTGGAACTACATGAACGCCCACGGCAAGGATCTGCATGGCCAGCCGCTCGGAAAATACTTCATCCACGGCATTGGCCACTCCGTAGGCATCGACGTGCACGATCCCTGGGACTATTCGAAGCCCATCCAGCCCGGCATGGTCTTCACCATCGAGCCAGGAATCTACATTCCCGAAGAAAAGATCGGCGTGCGGATCGAAGACGTCTTCTACGCGAACCCCAACGGCAAGCTGGAGTGTCTGACCTGCGCGCTGCCCAAGGATGCCGATGAAGTCGAGAAGATCATGAAGGAAGCGAAATAGTCCGCTGACGAGGCCACGCCTTCAGAGCAATCGGAGCAAGGCTAATTGTGTCGTATTGCTATTCAATGTCTCCCGCATTATCTCTGCATACTGGCGATCCAGAAAGGTCATACGAAAAAGGTACCGTCCGAAGGCCCGAGATAGCCGGGAAACTCGCGGTCCTTGAGCTTGAATGAATACGTCCAGGCGATGCGCGTGCGCCCATTGCCCAGATCGCTGTAGACGAAATTGCCCACGCGCCGTATTCAATTGGCCGTGCCTGCTGCTTGTATAGGCCCAGACGACGTAGCGCTCGCGCACGCCGGCCAGGCGACCGGCGCGCAGTGTATATTGAGCCCACTGCAACAGGCCGCAGGCTCATAGCCAAGCTGCTCGCCGATCAGCTAGAGGCTTGCCGTGCAATGCTGTCGCCGCTCAACCCCGCTGAACGGGAGGAGCTGATTCGCCTTACTGCGCTAATGGCTAATGGCGCAAGCGTAGTTGTCGCTAATGAAAGGGCGGCAACACAGCTGATTTCCGTGCTGCCGCCCGACGGAGCGCAATGGCGTCCGAAACTAGAAACGAATTCCGAAGGTCACCGGAATCAGGCTTGAGGTACCCGAGCCGTACGGATTCTGGATACTTGCGACGGGTGAATCCACCCAGAGATACCGGGCTTCGGCAAACAGCTTTGCGTTGCTGTCTTCGCCAAGGGCCTTCCAGTAAAAGCCAGCGCCGATATTAAGCCCGCCCTGGTTACTCGAAGAGTGAGCGATAGTCGTTGGGACATACCCCACATAGCAGTAGAAGTAACAACTGAGCGACAACACCGGCGCCGTGAAGTTCGTCACCTTACGATAGAAGCCACCACCGCCGGTCACATAGGCTCCGGTCTTCTTGGTAACAGGAAGATAGAAGATGGGGTTGATGGTGAAGGACCACGTATTTACATTGCCGCCAAGCGGCACCGACGAACCGCTGTCGATGGCCAACTGTGTGAGCGTAGACCCCGGGATTTTATTGCGGTTGAACTGGTACTCGACCAGTGCACCAAAATGCTTGGTGAAGTTCCATCCAGCACCGGCCTTCAAATTGTATCCCCAGGTCTCCCAGCCGTGCGCGGTATTGCCCACGGGAGCTGTGAATCCGGCTCCTGCTATGAGCGCCAGATGACTCCAGCGGCCCGTAGGCTCCGGATATCGATTGTTATTGCTTGACCGGCCATACTGTGGCGATGGGCCCGGCGATTCAGCAAGGTCATTTCCGCTAATGTCATCTGTGCTTAAATACGACTTCCAATCCAGAGAGCTTGAATAATTTGCAGAGCTTGAATATTGATGACCGCTCTCTTCGGATGGGTTGTCACTGGTTTGCGCTTTCGCTGAATAAGGAACGGTGGCCAGTGCTACGACTGAAGCGGCAACGGCGATGCGGCGCACCAGTAACCGCAAAAAATTGCAGTTCTCAAACATGGGGACACTCCTCGAGAAAACAAATGAATATGAGAGCCTCTCGTGGGGTGCTCCCCTTACTTGCTACAACACGATTTAGACGATATAGACTCGCTGTGTGTTGTCTTTTCCATAAACAGTAAAGGCCGGAACACATCCCGGCCTTTGCCTACTGTCAAAAATCCCTCTTAGTGAATGTCGAACTGCTCCGGGTGCAATGTCGCATCGCTCTTCACGATGATCGTCTTGCCCAGCATCTCTTCCAGCTCATTTAACCAGCGGGCGTTGTTCGCCTTCAACGTCTTGACTACCTCAGGATTCACGCGCAGCATAACGTCACGGCCATCCAGATGGCGCTGCATCTTGCGCATCTCCGTAAAGATTTCGTTCGCGACTGTTGTCGGACTCTTTACCATTCCCGTCCCCGTGCAGATTGGGCAGGGAGTGCTCAGCGTCCGTTCGAGCGACTGCTTCACGCGTTTGCGAGTGATCGCGACCAGACCGAAGTCATTGAACTGGAGGACCTTTGACGGAGCGCGATCCTTCTTCAGTTCATCTTCGAGCGCCTGCATCACCTTATGGCGATTCTTGCGTTCATCCATGTCGATGAAGTCGATTACGATAATGCCGCCCAGGTCGCGCAGCCGAATCTGGCGTACAATCTCCGGAATCGCATCGAGATTCGTCTTCAGAATGGTGTCTTCAAGGCGCGCCGTTTTGCCAACGTATTTTCCAGTATTGATGTCGATGGCCACCAGCGCTTCCGTCTGGTTGATCACAATCGATCCGCCTGACTTCAGCCAGACCTTCGACTTCAACGCCTTGCTGATCTCGTCCTGAATTCCAAAGTGCTCGAAGAGCGGCGTCTCCTTGGTGTAGAGCTTTACGCGCCGCACCAGCGACGGCTGAAAGCGATTCAGGAAGCGAACCGTTCTCTCATATTCCGCCTCATTGTCCACCCAGATGGCGGAGAAGTTATCGCTTACCTGGTCGCGCAACACGCGCTCCACCAAGTTAAGGTCGTGATAGATCAGTGCTGGAGCATTGCTGCCCTCTTCTCGCTGCTTAATTTCGCTCCACAGGCTGATCAGAAAGCGCAGATCCGCGCGAAGTTCCTCTTCGCTTGCTCCATCGGCTGCCGTGCGTACGATGAATCCTCCAGAGGTCTCGCCCTTCTCGCTAATCAGAATCCGCTTCAGCCGCTGGCGCTCTTCATCGGAAGAGATCTTTCGCGACACGCCCACGTGATTTACCGTCGGCATGAAGACCAGGAAGCGCCCCGGTAGCGCGATATGGCTAGTAATGCGCGCGCCCTTTTTGGCGATCGGCTCCTTGGCAATCTGAACCAGAATCTCCTGGCCCTGCTTCAACAAATCGCTGATGATAGGCAGATCCATCGTTTGCGCTGACTGCCTGTTGCGTCCATTCTGACGCCCGCGTCCGCCCGGATGGCCACCCTGGCGCCCTCCGCGTCGATCGCCTCGACGGCCGCCTTTGCGCTCAGCGCCGCGATCTCCGTCGCGTCGCGTCGCCGGCTCAGTGACTACGGCCTCAGCGCCATGCTCGCCGGCTTCACCCGCCTTGAAGCTCTCGTCTTCGTCGTTTTCTTCGTCGCCATTTTCCTCGACTTCACCGAGTTCGAGATCTTCTTCCTCATCTTCTTCAAGATCTTCTTCGAGTCCCGTTTCGTTTGACACCCGCTGATTCAGGTGCGTATCCCGCACCATCTCGCCCAGTTCTCCAGCGTGATCCAGCGTCTCTTCTTCCAGATCCTCGCTGTCATGTTCCTCGGCATGTCCATGAATCGGCTCGAAGTCGTACTCGTCTTCATCGATGATCTCTTCTTCCAGGACGCCTGAACCCGGAGCAAAACCAAATAGCTGATCAGCGACTTCCGTCGCCTGTGGATCGTGCTCTTCCACCTCCTCAACCGGTTCTACAGTCGCACCCGCGGAGTGTGCTTCAATCGGACCCTCCTCGAGAATCTCCTGCACGATGTGCTCCAGGTCCGTGTCTGCAACTGGCGTTTCCTCTTCCGCCACGCTCGACACACGAAACTCACTCCTCGCCGCAGGATCAATCCGGTGCGAGGCCGACGCGCTCTCCGGTTCGAACTCATGAATCTCTTCTTGAATCTCTTCTTCGGTTTCTACCGAAACCTCTGGCTCGTGAACTGTTCCGATACTCAGCGGCTCGACAGCAAGTTCAGAGGTTGCCTCGTGCTTCTGTGCCTCGGGCTCGCTTGACTCGGGTTCGTGAACCGCTTCCACCCTCGACTCGACAGCTTCCGCCACTGGTGCTCCAGCCACAGACTGGGCGAAGTGTGCAAAGGGCTCCGTGGGAACCTCGGCTACCAGTTGTACTTCAGCAAAATTGAACGTCTTTGTCTCTGGCAGCGTGTAGCCTTCTGCCGCTAGCTTCTCGATTTCCAATTGATTTTCGACTTCGGAAGTCTCAGCCGCCGGCCTAACGGCATCCGTCGCAGCCTTTACCTGTCCGCGATACCGCGATAATGACTCACCCGGCATCAACATGCCGCCATCCCACTGAATTGGCGTCTCAATCAGCGTCGACGGCTTCGGAGGCGTGTAGTTTGTCTTAAATTGCGCCGTTGGCGCTTCAGCTTCCGGCTGCCTGGCCTCGGCGACTGGCGTCGCTCCATATTTCGAAAGCGACTCGCCCGGCAGTAAAATCCGCTGTCCCGGTGCGTGGGCTGACGCATGAACGGCGCTGGGCGTGCGCTGCTCGCGCGCCGCATCCGGCTCCGCGTCAAACGGCTCGCTCGTTATCTGGATGGATCTGGGCGCACTGGTCGTGTCTTTGCTGAGCTCGACCGGCTGGGCCTCTTCGTGCTGACCGCGTTGACGGAATCCCCGCTTGCGCCCGCGGCGTCCGCGCCAGCGCCGGGTTCCGCTCGGCGAATCGGAATCGTCGGATGCTCCCTCGACGACGGGCTCGGTGGTTATCGCGAGCTGTGTCTCCGCCTGGCGCCCCACCCCTTCGCGGGCCTGGCCACTCTCGCGACCGCCTTCACGGCGCGGCCTCTGCCCGCCGCTACCTGCGCTCTCAAAATCGGCTCCGTCTTCCTGTTCTTCCAGAAAATCGGTAACGTACAAAAACGCGTCGCGTTCCAATCCAACGTCAACGAATGCCGACTGCATGCCGGGAAGCACGCGCGTTACTTTGCCTTTGTAAATGGAGCCCGCAAGGGTGTATTCGTTCTCGCGCTCGTAATAAATTTCAGTGAGCTCGTCGTTTTCCAGAATCGCAAGCCGCGTCTCATGCGGCGTAGTTGAAATGCAAATTTCCTTTGACATGCTGCCTCTCTCGTCGCGCGGAATTTTCCGTACGACAATGGTCGAGACAGATCAGAGCGGTAAACCGGAGAGGGTCAGGGATGACGAAGAGATGGCCGTTTCAAAGAGGATTCTTTGCGTGAGAGATGAGTCGCACTCGCCCCGGTCGCCCGGCGGAGGCTCACTGAAAAAACCGACTGTTTTACGGGGTACATCTGCGCGCAAGGAGTTTGTGACCGCTTCTGCCGATTTTCCCGGCGGGGCCGTTACCCGTCTCTGCGCGCTCATGCCTGAATCCTGCCCGGCCCGGTGATCCACCTGACCGGTTAATGTTAAACTTCCCAAAATCTGCAACTTCTCGCCCGCCTCAGCGGACGTCCGTACAAACCTTAAAATCCTTGCCGGGGACTTAGTTCACGAAACGGTTCATCCGGACATTCATCACCATGCCCAGAGCCAGAAACGAGAACAATACCGAGGAGCCCCCATAGCTCATAAGCGGTAGAGGAATCCCGGTAACCGGCATCAGCCCTATGACCATTCCGACGTTGACCGCAATCTGAAAAATCAGCACGGCCACCACGCCCATCACCAGGAACGTACCCGGGAGGTCTGCGGCTGTCTGTGCGTTTTGAATCAAACGCATCAATATAAGGAAGTATATCAGCAGCACGATTACCGCGCCGATAAAGCCATGCTCCTCGGCAAAGGCCGCAAAGATGAAGTCCGTATAGGGAATCGGCAGAAAATCGCCCTGTGTCTGCGTCCCCTTCGTCGCCCCCCGCCCGAAAACGCCGCCATCCCCCACTGCAATCAGCGACTGGCGGATCTGGTAGCCGCTCCCCTTGGGGTCGGCATCGGGATTCATAAAACTGGTCAGCCGCGCCTTTTGATAAGGCTTCAGGACTTTCCCGCTGGTAAAGGCCACGCCTACCAGCAGTAGCCCGGCCAAGACGAGGATCGATCCCTTCTTCCAGTCGATTCCGCCTAGAAACAGCCCGGCCAGCAGGATCGGCGAGTAGATCAGGGCTGTCCCCAAGTCCGGCTGCTTCAGCACCAGCAACATCGGGACACCTACCAGGGCCATCGCCTTAAAGATGTCCGACCACGTCAGCTCACGTCCCACCCGATTGGCAAAATAGCGTGTCACCGCCACGATCAGCACCAGCTTCACCCACTCCGACGGCTGAAAATGAATCCCTCCCGGCAGCTTGATCCATCGCCGCGCTCCAAGCACCTTCGTTCCCACTACCAGCACCGCCACCAGTGAAATCAGGCAGAAACCATAAATCCAGTGAACCCAGTCGATTAACCGGTGGTAGTCGATCAGCGACAGAATGAACATCGCCAACAGCCCTCCCACCAGCCATAGGATCTGCTGCTTGTAGAAGCCCACGAACTTGGTGTGGAGTGTCGCTGAGTAGATCTCAAAGATGCTGATGATCGACAGCAACATCACGAAGCTGAGAAGGGTCCAGTCAAAATCCCGAAAAGAAAGAAAACGTCTCATGGCTGGCGAACCACCGCCGCCAGGGCGTCACCCTTTCCTGCTGGGATCTGAAGGAAAAAGTGTCCGGCATGTATTGCATCCGTCGCGGATTCTTTTGGGGCATCCTTCGTCGCATGCGCTATCACCGGTCTTCCCCCCAGGGCACCGGGGTTCTCCGGATCCGACCACACGGCGCCTACTTCCACCGGCTCTTGCTTCTCCGTTGCCAGGTTGTGGTTCAGCCGCCGCTGCTTGTTGACAAACGCCTCGATCACTCTGGCGGCCACGTGCGCCGAACCCGATCCCCATCCACCATGCTCCCACAAAACTGCCACCACAATGTCCGGATTCCTCCGCGGCGCAATCCCTACAAACCAGGCATGCGGCCGCTCGGCAATCACGCTCGACACTTTATTGGTACCAGCGCTGTGGCTTATCACCTGTGCCGTTCCCGTCTTCCCGGCAAAATCGATGTTTTCGAGGTGCGAGGCAAAGGCCGTGCCACCCGCATGCGGATCGGTAGCCCCGGCCATGCCATCGGTAATGGTCTCCCAATTGTCGGGGTCGATCGGAAACGTCACATTCCCCGATCCCCGGAACGAGTCGAACATCGCCGTCCGATACTCCTGCGGAAGCTCCTCGGGAAAAACAACATGGGGCCGCATGAAAACCCCTCCTGATGCAATGCCGCTGAGAGCTCGCGCCAGTTGCATCGGCGTAACCGCGACCGCCCCCTGGCCAATACCCACAGAGACGGTTTCGCCCGCGTACCATTTCTCATGGAAGGTCTTCATCTTCCACTCTTCTGAAGGCATAACTCCCGAGGCCTCGTCCGGCAGATCCACGCCTGTTTTCTGCCCCAGTCCCACCGCATGCGCCCACTTGGCGATCTTGGTAATCCCCAGCTTCACCGCCAGTGTGTAGAAGTAGGTATCGCACGACCTGGAGATGGCCTGTTGCACATTCAGCACTCCATGCTTCTTATCGCAGGCGAAGAAGTGCCCGTAGAACGAGGCGCCCCCCGTGCAATCCACCTTCATGTCTTCGGCCATGCCCTCCTCCAGGCCGGCCAGTGACATAACAATTTTGAAAGTTGACCCCGGGGCAAGCTGCGCCTGAATGGTCTTGTTCAGCAGCGGATGGTTTGGATCGGTAATCAGCTTGTTCCAATCCTCCCTCCCGATGCGTACCGAAAACGCATTGGGATCGAAGGTAGGCCTGCTTAGCATGGCCAGAATCTCCCCGGTATGCGGGTCCATAGCAATGACCGCGCCATTCCGATCGCCAAAAGCATTCTCGGCGGCCCTCTGGATATCGAGGTCAATGGTCAGCTTCAGGCTCTGACCAGCCTTAGAGTGCTCGGTGCCCAGCTTTCCAACTTCCCGGCCATGGCTGTCGACCAGCACATCGCGCGATCCGTCCTGGCCGCGCAAAAGCGCATCGTACGACTCCTCCACACCCGACCGTCCAACTACATCGCCCGGCTCATAGTAGGCGTAGCGCGGATCGTTCAGCATGTCCTCGCTCACCTCGCCCACATACCCAATCAGGTGCGCCGCAAACCCGTCCTTGGGATACAGCCGCCGCTGCTCGTCCACTGTTTCCAGCTCCGGCATCTCATCGCGATGCGCCTCGATGAACTCCTGCTCGTCCGGAGTGATGTCTTGCTTGAGCGGCAATGGCTCATATTTCGGATCGGCCCGATATTTTCTGAGAATCCCGTGGATTTGATCCACCGTCATATGCAGGCCGCGGGCAATCAACGGAAGATCGGCCTCATAGTCATGCCCCTGCTCTCGCACCAGAAAGCATGAGACGGACGGATAGTTGTCTACAAGTAAACGCCCGTCCCGATCGAAGAGCTGTCCACGGGGCGCAAGGATGGGCACCTTGCGAACCCTGTTCGCCTCTGCCAGAGCGCGGTAATTCTGCGCGCCCACCACCTGCAGCCGCCATAGCCCAAAGATCAGCACCAGCATCACACCCACAATGCCGTACTGAAAAATGGTCAACTTGATCGCCGGTAATTTTTCTTCCTTCTGCATGGTTAGCTGCTGCTTCCGCTGATCATACCTCTCTGTCGAACCCGTTCCGCAAACCCCTGCGCTACTCCCGCGACTTCGCTCGATCTAATAACGCAAAAATCACCACCGCCACCAGCGTATTGATCACTGCTCGCAGCAGTTCATGGAACCAATTCCACACCATCGGCTCGGTTAACAGGTGCCGCACCAGAACCCAATCGATGGCGTTGTGCAGCATCACAAAGAGGAACGTCAGCAAGAGCCGGGTCCCGTGGCTCTCCGTGTCGATGCGCACGCCCAGTGAACCGGCCACATATCCGATCACCGCCTTTGCAATCCCGAACACACCAAGCGGCTGCCGCGTCAGCGCATCCTGCGCTATCCCCATCAGTGCTCCGCCAATCGTCGAGGCCGCCGGGTTACGGCGGGTCATCGCGAAGTAGATCACCACCATCAGCGGCAGATCCAGCGTCGCAAAGAGCGGAAAGTGTAGAGAAACGAACGACTGCAGCCCCAGCGCCAGAGCCGGAATCAGCACATAAATCAGCAGCGGAAATGAGCGATCATCCGCCTCGCGCCGGGTGGAGGCCATCAACGCCATCGCTATCGACCCCCTTTCGGTGGCGTAGTGAGCGCCGGCTGGGAATTCTGTTCCCCAGGCTGAATTGCGGGCCTCGGTTTCTGGACCGGAGGCTTCACCGTCGCAGGCGGTTTGCTTCCGTCATCGGGAACAATTTCGGGAGCCTTCTTCTTCACCGGCGCGCTCACCGGTCCGTCTTCGATTACACGCGTCTTGGGCGGTGTCCTGGCCCCATCGCCTGTCCCGGACGAAGAAGCGGATCTCTGTCCGAACCCTTCCCCAGCCGTTGCGGTGACGCCTCTCGCAGCACCACTTTCAGTCGTGGCTCCCGTCCCTGAGGTTCCGTTCGTAGTTTTCGCTGGCCTTGCGATGGTTGTGGCCGCATTCGGCGCGCCACCGCTGGCCGACGCAGCCCCACTCGCCGATGTCACCGTCTTACTGGTCGTACCGGTCACCGGGACCGTCTTCTTCACCGGCACGTCTGCCTCGTCGTCATCTCGCTCCGTCGTGGCGGCAGGCACAGCCGCCGTTGGTTTCCTTTGCGGCGGGGCCGCTACTATCTCCTCTGTTCCCTGCAATACAGGCGCATGGCGCTGCCCCGGAGTCAGCTCCGCCGAAGGCGGCGTCGCATCCGGGCTGTATTGATCTGGATGCAGGGGCTTCGGCGGTGTCATCAGACGCACATTCTCCCCCGTGTTGTCAGCATTCATGTCGGGATTGGTATCCGCGGGCGCCTTGGCATCCATCCGCCCCGGCAGCCGCTCGGACAAAACATCGGAGGCCCGCTTCTGCTCCGCCGCACCTTCGGCCTCGCTCTCTGCCAGGTCTCTCTCCGCTTGCGGCGAGGCCGCCTCGCCCACATCGGTAATCACCAGCACCTCTTCCAGGCGCGACAGATTCGCCGCTGGACGGATCACCACATCCACCCATGGATCGCGGTCGGGATCCGGTACCACCCGATCCACGGTGCCCACCGGCATGCCGCGCGGAAATATCTGGTCTCCTCCGCTGGTCACAATCCGCTCGCCCGGCTTGATGCGCTCATCGGGCGATACATTCATCACTCGCATCTCCCCAAAAGAGCTTCCCTTCAGAATCCCCCGGGTCCGCGTCGTTTCCAGAGTTACGCCCACCCCGCTCGTCCGATCGGTGATCAGCAGCACGAGACTCTTGTGATCGAAGACGTCCTTCAGCTTGCCCACGATGCCGTCCGCCGTCACCACCGGCATATCCGGGGCCAGACCTTCTTTCGCACCTTTATCGATGTAAAGTGTCTGCGACTGGTCGGTCCCCGAAACGCCGATCACCTGTGCCGGGAATGTTTTGTAAATGTAGTGTTGTTTGAAGTCGAGCAATTGCTGCAGGCGCTGCCCCTGCTTCGCATCCTCAGCCATGCTTGCCTGCTCTAACCGAAGCCGCTCGATTTCCGCCTTCAGTCCGGCGTCTTCCTGGTGCACATGAATCAAGTTCACGTAGCCCGACCATAGCCCGCGAATTCCTTGGCCCAGGTAGCGCAGCCACCGCTCCGGCGGCGTCACAACGCTCACTACCACGTAGCGAATCAGGCTCACACCGCGCTGGTCGGGGCTGTCGGCGGCAGGACGCTTGACTTGGATAGCAAGCGCCAACAGTTGCGCAACCAGCACCACGATCAGTACCAGGGCGTTCTTATAACGGCTGAAGAAAGATTCCATGGATCCGACGTGGGCGCCCCGCGCACCCGCTACTGGCCGATTCTCGCCTCAAGATGCGGCATCATTCTGTAGATTCAACCCGCATTTCGGGCAAGAGTTACCAACATTATAAGCCGCATCAGCATGCAGTCTGCGGGCTTCTCGGCTTACGCAGGTACCCATTCCATACCTAGTCGATCTTGATCTTGCGCAGCAGCCTGAAGTCGCTGAGCATCTTGCCCGTGCCCAGAACCACGCTGGCCAGCGGGTCATCAGCAATCGACACCGGCAGCCCGGTCTCCTCGCGAATCCGCTTGTCGAGATTCTTGATCAGCGCCCCGCCGCCCGTAAGCACAATACCGCGGTCGCTGATGTCGGCGCTCAGTTCCGGAGGCGTCCGCTCCAGCGCCACGCGAATCGCATTCATGATGGTCGAAATCGACTCGCCCAGAGCCTCGCGAATCTCACTGTCTTCTATGCTGATGGTCTTCGGCACACCTTCAATCAGGTTGCGGCCCTTGATCTCCATCGTCAGCGGCTTATCCAGCGGATACGCCGACCCCAGCTCGATCTTGATCTGCTCCGCCGTCCGCTCCCCGATCAGCAGGTTATATTTCCGCTTCAGGTAGTTCATGATGGCTTCGTCCATCTGGTTCCCGGCCATCCGCACCGACCGCGAATAGACGATGCCCGAAAGCGAAATCACGGCAATATCCGTCGTCCCGCCACCAATATCGACAACCATGTTGCCGCTCGGCTCGGTGATCGGCAGTCCCGCGCCAATCGCCGCCACCATCGCCTGCTCGACTAGAAACACCTCGCTCGCCTTGGCGCGATAGGCGGAGTCCTCAACCGCCCGCTTCTCCACCTGGGTAATCTCCGAAGGGACGCCGATCACGATCCGCGGATGCACCATCATCTTGCGGTTATGCGCCTTCTGAATGAAGTAGTTCAGCATCTTTTCGGTGACCTTGAAATCGGCGATCACCCCATCCTTCATCGGCTTGATAGCTACGATATTGCCCGGCGTGCGCCCGAGCATCTCCTTGGCTTCCTTGCCCACGGCTTCCACTTCGCCGGTATTTTTATTGATGGCCACAATCGAGGGCTCGTTGACCACGATGCCCTTGCCCGCGGCGTAGACGAGCGTATTGGCCGTTCCTAAATCGATCGCCAGATCGCTTGAGAAAACGCTAAACAGCGAGCGCACACCGTGCGATCGCGAAGGACGCGAATGATAACCGTTCGATGACATGAAATAAACGACTTTTCTAAGGACTCGTGCCTATTGTAAGGCCAGCGGGCAGCAGGATTCAGCGCCGTCCCGACATTTCACCGCCTGTTCCCAAAATAAAGCAACGGTTACCAGTTCGGAAATCCACGCCTGTGTGATCGCTTTGTGCTGACCGGGCCCTGGTAAACCGGGCCTGACTGGCCACTCTCTCCCTGAAAGCTTTTCCGCTATCCTAGAGGGTTACCCTCAAGGAGATTTCCGTGTCCCACAAGCTCTACAAAAACCTCATTGGCGGTGAATGGGTCGCCTCCCACACCGGCAAGACCTTTCTGAACGTCAATCCTGCCAACTCCGACGACATCCTCGGCGAATTCCAGTCCTCCGCCGCCGCCGACATAGACGACGCCGTGGCCGCGGCTGCCGAAGCATGGAATACCTGGCGCCTCGTCCCCGCGCCCAAGCGCGCCGAAATCCTCTATAAGACCGGAGAACTCCTCAACGAGCGCAAAGAGCAATATGCCCGCGAGATGACCCGCGAGATGGGCAAGGTTCTCAGCGAAACCCGTGGCGACGTGCAGGAGGCGATCGACACCGCTTACTACATGGCCGGTGAAGGCCGCCGCCTCTTCGGCCAGACCACCCCCTCCGAACTGCGTAGCAAGTTCGCCATGTCGGTCCGTATGCCGGTCGGCGTATGCGGCATGATCGCCCCGTGGAACTTCCCAATGGCCATCCCCTCATGGAAGATCTTCCCCGCGCTCGTCTGCGGCAACACCTGCGTCATCAAGCCAGCCGAAGACACCCCACTCTCCACCTACAATCTCGTCCAGTGCCTCATCGACGCCGGACTGCCCCGCGGAGTCGTGAACATCGTCACTGGCTTCGGACCCGACGCTGGCGCGCCCATCGTCTCGCACCCCGGCATCCGCGCCGTCTCCTTCACCGGATCATCCGAGGTCGGCCGCATTGTCGGTCAGACCGCCGCCGCCAATTTCAAGCCCTGCTCGCTCGAGATGGGAGGCAAAAATGCCATGATCGTCCTCGACGACGCCCATCTCGACCTCGCCGTCGAAGGCGCGCTCTGGGGAGCCTTCGGCACCACCGGCCAGCGCTGCACCGCTACCAGCCGCATCATCCTGCACAAAAAGATCGCCGCGGAGTTCACCGAAAAACTCGTCGCCCGCGCCGATGCTCTCAAAGTAGGAGACGGCCTCGACGAATCCGTCCAGATGGGCCCGCA
>Ga0206959_10022_pt1 | contig 45799 bp, 43 predicted proteins | sample Alteio_BWOrgHeat_31_FD_152971 | JGI IMG/M metagenome (GOLD analysis project Ga0206959, IMG submission 152971) | Enriched cells from forest soil in Barre Woods Harvard Forest LTER site, Petersham, Massachusetts, United States -... | ecosystem: Environmental > Terrestrial > Soil > Temperate forest >...
CGATCAGGTCTTCCGTCAGCTTCATCAAGTCGTGGTAGTTCGCGTATGCCTGGTAGAACTCAAGCATCGTGAACTCAGGGTTATGTTGCGTCGAGATGCCTTCGTTGCGAAAGTTGCGATTGATCTCGTACACCCGATCGATGCCGCCGACCACGAGGCGCTTCAGATAAAGCTCCGGCGCAATGCGCAGGAAGAGATCCATGTCGAGCGTATTGTGATGCGTCACAAAAGGCCGTGCCGCGGCGCCACCGGCGATGGGCTGCATCATGGGCGTTTCTACTTCGATATAACCGCGCGCATCGAAGAAATTCCGCATCGCCTTGAGCACCTGCGCTCGCTTCACAAACACCGTGCGGACGTTGATTTCATCCAGAGCGCCTTCATTGAGAGGCGTATTCATAAAGAGATCGACGTACCGTTGACGGTAGCGCAGCTCCACATCAGTAAGGCCGTGATATTTTTCTGGCAGCGCCAGCATGGCCTTTGACAGGAATGTGATGGTCTGCACATGGATTGTCAGCTCGCCGGTGCGTGTGCGGAAGAGATAGCCCTTGACTCCGATGTGGTCGCCAAGATCGAGCAATTTGTAAAGCAGGAAGTTTTCCTCGCCAACATCGTCCTTGCGGACATAAATCTGCAGGCGCTCGCCGTTTTGCTGCAGATGCGCGAATCCGGCCTTGCCCTGGCCGCGGATCGCCATGATGCGTCCGGCAATTGATACTTCGACGCGATTCGTTTCCAGCTCTTCTGCTGTGGCTTCGCGATGTTGCGCCCAAATCTCTAGAATGGTGTGTGTTGCGATGTATTGGTTGGGGTAGGTTTGCTGCCCAAGAGCGGTAATCTGATTTAATTTTTCCCGGCGAAGTGCAAAAAGATTCCGCTCGAACTCGGATTCAAACACGTCTGTGCCTCAACTTGCTGCAATTTAGAAATCAGTAAATGTCAGTATAGCGAGTCATGCTGCAAGCTGACTTGCCATTGCATAGAAGTGATATAACAAGCTTCGGACCATGGCATTTAACAATCCACCCCCACAGAAACCCGGAACGAAGCGTGACGATGGCGGATTTGGCACTTTGTTGCGCGCCGAAAAATTGACGCAAATTGCCTTTATTCTTCCGGTTGCCGTATTTATTGGGTGGGCGCTTGGCGCGGCTCTGGATAAGTGGCTGCATCAGCACTGGATCTATCTTGCGGGGATTATTTTTGGTTCCGTGGCAGGCTTCATTCAAATCTTCCGGCTGGTTGCCGCATCGGGAAAAGATACACAGTGACAGAGAGTGGTCATCCGATTTTTGATTTTACTGACGCAGACCTGAAAATTGCTCTTCGCCGGGCTTTCAAGGTCACCGTCATTCTTGGTCTGATACTGGCCGTGGTTCTTACGGTGGTTTATGGGTGGCAGACGGGCGCGCTCCTGCTGGCTGGCGCCCTGATCTCGGCAACCGGCTTGTGGGAATGGCAGCGCTTAGTCGCTTTTATCAATGCACGCCTGGATAATCAGCGAGCCGCGGGGGGAGCGGCACGCGTAGTTACTATGTTTTCTCTTCGCCTTCTGCTCGCTGGAGGCGTACTTTATGTTAGTCTAAAGTGTTTCCATGGATCGGTTTACGCGCTGTTGGCTGGTTTGGGTTTGGCGGTTTTCGCCCTGACGATTGAGGCTGTGCGCCTGATACGGTCCTGAAATACGACCTCGGCAAAAAATTCATACGGGATTACGACGTTTTAGGAAGTCATGCACAGCTTACTTCTCGCACTTACAAGTTTGCTCAATCGGCTCTTCGGCGCTCCTACCACTGCGCTGTTGTATAAGCTCGGCATCCATCCTGCGCATCCCGCAGCGCCGATCAATAACGCGCTTACGCTCGAGTTGCTGGTGTTAAGCCCGCAATGACCGATTTCAACAGTGATGAAAGCGTAGTAGCACTGGTGGAAGGGCTACGCGCAGCGAAGGTTCACATTGAATACAAGCCCGGTGAACCTCGCGGTAAAACAATTGCGACGATCTTCGAGGTCGTGGCAGAAGACCACTTGATCCAACCGACGATCATCTACGACTTCCCTCTCGCCGTTTCACCTCTGTCCAAGCAGAAACCCGACGAGCCCGAGTGGGTGGAGCGCTTCGAGTTCTACATCGGCGGCTTCGAAGTAGGCAATGCCTTCAGCGAGCTGAACGATCCGGAAGAACAACGCAAGCGCTTCGAGCAACAGCTCACCCAGCGCGAACACGGCGACGATGAAGCACATCAGATGGACGAAGACTATGTGCGCGCCTTGTCCTACGGTCTTCCACCAACCGGCGGCGAAGGCATCGGCATCGACCGCCTGACAATGATCCTCACCGGTGCACGATCGATTCGCGATGTGATTCTGTTTCCGCTGCTGAGGCCGCAGAAGTCTGCAGAGGAAACCGAATAGCCTATGGCTATGCAGCGGTAAGCAGCAACGGTTCTCCTGCAGTAATCATCAGCGTATGTTCGTGATGCGCAGCGAGTCCTCGATCAGCAGTGCGCATGGTCCAGCCATCGCGAGCCAGAATGGCCCGGCTTGACTGACTGGCAATGATCGGTTCAATCGTGATGACCAACCCTTCGGTCAGCATCTGACTGGCGCGCGGATCGGCAAAGTTGGGTACGCTTGGCTCCTCGTGAATCGTGCGTCCAATGCCATGACCGCACAGTTGATGAACCACAAAGAATCCGCTCTTGCGGACTTCGGCCTCGACAGCGCTACCAATTTGATAGACACGATTTCCGACGCGAGCGACTGACACCGCGCGCTCGAATGCCCGTTGAGCACAGGCAACCAGACGCTCCCCGATCAGCGATCCATTTCCGATCACAACAGTCTCAGCAGCATCAGCCATGAAACCGTTCTTCTCGATGGTCACGTCGAGCTTTAACAAGTCTCCACCGCGAAGCTTCCGCTTGCCGGGGATGCCGTGCACAATTTCGTCGTTGACGCTGATGCAGCTGACACCGGGAAAGCCGTAAACCATAGCGGGAGCCGAGCGCGCCCCATGTTCGCGCATAACATCCGCACCAACGTCATCGAGTTCAGCAGTTGTGACACCGGAACGAGCGGCCTTTTTCATGGCCTCCAGCATCCTGCGCACGATCAGGCCTGCACTCCTCATGCCTTCCAGTTCTTCCGGTGTATTGATCGACATGTCTTCCCCTCGCTCAGATCACTCGCCCAATAGCAGGCGCTGCGTACTTAACGCCCTTCCGGTAGCGCCGTCGCATTCAATTAGCGTCGCGGCCATGCGTGGATCGCCTTTCGCAGCCTCAAATTTCGCCGGCATGCCGGTAAGAAAGCGCTGCAGCACAAGGTCCTTCTCTACCCCGATAATGCTGTCGTATGGGCCGCTCATGCCTACATCTGTCTGGTAGGCTGTGCCACCCGGCAGCACTCGATCATCCGCAGTGGGTACATGCGTGTGCGTGCCTAGCACTGCAGTTACGCGGCCATCGAGATACCATCCAAGAGCGGCTTTCTCCGATGTTGCTTCTGCGTGAAAATCAACCAGAATTACTTTCGCAGTCATTTGTTTTAGCAAAATATCCGCCGTGCGAAACGGATCATCACTGGAGGCCATGAAGACGCGGCCCTGTAAATTCATCACGGCATATTCCTGCCCGGATGCGAGCTGTCCCTGATAGAAGCCGTGACCGGGCGTTCCTGCCACATAATTTGCCGGGCGGATGACGCGGCGCTGGCGCTCGTGGCTGTCCGCAGGTACGGACTGCATGTATTCGATGATCTCACGCTTATCCCACACATGGTTTCCGGTGGTGATGACATGCGCGCCGAGGTCGAACAATTCATCGGCAATCGCGGGCGTAATGCCGAAGCCGCCGGCAGCATTTTCCCCATTGATGACGACCAGATCGACCTGACGCTGTTCGATAACGTGCCCGAGATGTTCGCGCACGATGCGGCGACCAGCGCTCCCGAAAACGTCTCCTACAAAAAGAATACGCAAAAAAAGAAAACCCTCCTAATCGGATAAGAAGTTTTGATGCTAGCACGAAGCGAACTGTGATCTGTGATTGTTACAGATTGTTACAAACGCAATTTGATCAAATTGCGATGCGGATTCGAGAAAACCTATGGTAGCGTGGCAGTATGGCCGTCAATACCCGATTCGCAACCGGCGTCCACGCCCTGCTTCTGCTCGCTGCCGAACCGGATGTACTGCAGACCTCAGAAGATGTGGCACGCAAACTCAACACCAACCCTGTCGTCATTCGACGCGTGTTTTCATTGCTGCAACAAGCGGAGCTCGTGGAAAGTCAGAAAGGACCGAGCGGCGGCTCTCGACTGGCGCGGTCTGCGAAGGAAATTTCGCTCGCAGACGTTTACCGGGTGCTGGCTCCAGGCGACGTATTTCATGCCGCGGCCACGAATGCGGTTCATTCCGGAAAGCTCAATTCCGCGCTCGGTCAGGTCTTTAAGGATGCGCAGAAAGCGCTCGAAAAGGAACTGGCACAGACCAGCCTAAGCCAGCTGGCAAAGAAGACAGCAAAAAAAGACAAGCACTAGGGTTTTCTCCCGCGCCCTCAGCCCTACAGTTGTGCAATGCTCAGAACGTTGCCGTCCGGGTCTTTGAACCAGGCGATTTTTGCGCCGCCGGGAGCAGTCCATACGCCGTCTTCGTCCTGCTGCACGTGCGGGTAACGTTCAAGCTGTACTCCAGCTTTTGCCAAGGCGCGGGCAGTCGCTGTTGCGTCCTTCACCTGCCAGCCGAGAACGGTGTGTGGCTGAGGCCGTACTTCATGGACCGGTGTTACGCGCAACATAATGCCGCCCACATCAAACGCCAGTGCGAAACCATCTTCGCTGATCAGGGATAATCCCAGGGTGTCGCGGTAGAAAACTCGAGCCCTATCCGCGTCGCTGACTCCAACAAACGACATGATCTTTTCGCTGCCAAGCATCGAACACCTCAAAATCCTTCATGCGCGAGTGTAGACCAGAATTGTGAATCGGGCGTAGGCTGGATGAATTCTTTTCAGATACTCATGGTTCTGCTCACATTTCTCTACGCCTGCGTTGTGTTCCTGAGCGCGTTTCTGCTTTTTCTGGTGCAGCCTATCGTTGCGAAGCAACTTCTTCCGATCCTCGGTGGTTCTGCGGCAGTGTGGACGACGTGCCTGGTCTTCTTCCAGTCTGCATTGCTGCTCGGCTACTTGTACGCCGATACGGTTGCAAACAAGCTGCGTCCAAGAGCACAGGCAGTCACCCATGTATCGCTGCTGGCAGTGGCCCTGGCTGTACTCGGCCTGCACATACGTGCCAATCCATGGGCCGCCACCTGGCATCCTATGCTTACCGTCTTCTGGCTCCTGATCCTGATTATCGGGCTGCCTTATCTCGCGTTATCGGCAACTACGCCCCTTTTACAGTCCTGGTATACGCGCAGCTTTCAGGCAGAGGGGCCGTATTGGCTGTTCTCGCTATCGAATACCGGAGCGTTGCTTGCCCTGCTGATCTACCCCACGCTGATTGAGCCGCACTTTACGCTTAAGGCTCAGACACGCAGCTGGTCGGGGGGCTTTTTTCTTTTCGCTGTATTGTGCGGCGGCATTGCATGGAGTGTGCGGCAAACGCTCCCCGAGCGGCGAAAACAATCGCAGCAGGAAACCGGTGCCCCATCCATCTCCACCCGTCAGCGTGCATTGTGGCTGCTATTGCCAGGCTGTGCTTCACTGCTGTTGTGTGCTTTTACAAATCATCTCAGTCAGAATATAGCCGCCATCCCTTTACTCTGGATTTTGCCGCTCTCGGCATATCTGTTGAGTTTTATCATTGCCTTCCATTCGCCACAGGCCTATCCACGATGGCTGATGCTGCGTCTCGCTGCATGTACACTCGGGATTTTGGGGTACATCGCGTATGACGTGCACGGGTCGCTGCCGGTTCAGGTGGCTGTCCCTCTTTATTGTGCGGCCTTGTTTGTGCTGTGCTTTTTTTTCTATGGCGAACTTTACAGGCTGCGGCCCGCATCGGAATCGGCTACCGGTTTCTATCTGCTGCTCTCGCTTGGATCTGCGCTTGGATCGTTGTTCGTAGGAGTCATCGCTCCAAACCTCTTCCGCGCCAATTACGAATTGTTGATAGGCCTTGTGCTTGCAGCCCTTCTGGCGCTCTTTGCTACGTGGAATTTCGGGATCATGGCACGACTCTTCTGGACTGCGGGAGCGATCGCGCTTCTGTGGGTTGCGATCTTACAGGCACGTGCTTGGCAGCAGGATGCTTTGGTGCAGCTCCGGAGCTTCTACGGCACGCTGCGCGTGACGGAGACTCACTGGCCGCCACAGGCCGGAACCACTCGAACGCTCTATAACGGCACCATTCAGCACGGCACGCAATACTTTGCGAATGGAATGCGTATGCAGCCTGCATCGTATTACGCGCCATCATCAGGGGTAGGCCTCGCGCTCCGTCTTTGTTGTACAGGCCGCCCCAAAAGGGTAGGCATTGTAGGCCTTGGAGCGGGAGCGCTAGCCGCCTACGGTCAGCCGGGAGACGTGTTGCGGTTTTATGAGCTTGATCCACTGGTGGAACGCGTGGCGAGAGAACTTTTCACTTATCTGCGCGAAACGCCGGCGCAAACGGATGTCGTTCTCGGCGATGCGCGATTTTCCATCAGCCGGGAACACGGCCAGCCATTCGATGTGCTGATACTGGATGCATTTTCGGGTGACGCCGTACCCATTCACCTGCTTACACAGCAGGCACTCGCGCTCTATCGCAAGCACCTTACGCCGGATGGCATCCTCGCCTTTCATATCTCAAGTCAGTATCTCGATCTTGAGCCTGTCCTGGCGCGCGAGGCGCAACAAGCCGGGATGCATGCCATAACCGTGCACAGCGGCGCGAATGAAAGCCGGGGAATATTTGTGTCGGACTGGGTGCTGCTGACAAACAACGAGCAATTCCTCGCTCAGCCTGATGTGGCTCGCAGCGCGCATCCCTCGGTTACGCGCCGCAATGTCGGTCTGTGGACAGACGACTATTCCAGCATTCTGCCGATCCTGAAATGGCCGCCACGCGCTTTCTAGGGCCTTCCAGAGGCCTTTAACTTTGCGGCACAGATGCAGCTTGCTTGGAAGCAGGAATTCATTTTACCGGCGGGGCAGGTGGCTTGGGCATTTCCTTCGGTGCAGGCTCAGCCGGATGCGTTACTACTGGCTCTCCGAAGGAGTGTGTATCGTCACTCACGCTGGTAACGTGGCCTGCGTCGTTATAGGTTATATCCCATAGCTTATAGTCCGTCTTCGAGACAGGCTCCACAAAGCGTACTTCATGCTCCTTGCCGCCTATTGCGATACGTAATGTCGGCGGAGGCGCTTTGATCATGTGCAAGTCAAGGCTTGGCTCGTTCGGCACCTGCGGCCGCGCGCCGGTCATCTCCGCATAGCAGACGGAAAGTGCAAGCCACTTCCCTTCCGGGCCGCTATCCTGTTTCGCAAGTCCCGCAGGGACAACTTCACTGAAGAGTTGAAAGTTTCTCGGATCTTTGGGAGCAGGTTTGAAACGTGTCGCGCCATGACTGAGTACAGGGACGATCCGGATACGCCCACCGTTTCGAGGAACCAGCACTGTAAAAATAGAATCCGCGCCCGCCGCGTTCTTACTGGAATAGCGCAGCATGATGTAGTCAGGGATCTGCGTACAGACAGATTGCTCATACGTCCAGGCATCCGCGCTCATGTCATAGCCATAAAACTCGGCGGCCGCCAGGATATCCCGCTTGCGCTTACTAACGATCTCGGCGTCCGATGGCTCCATCTTTTCCGGGGAACGATGCTCAAGCACGAAATATTGCAGCTTCTTTTCCGGGGAAAACACAGCTTCGGCCTGTGTCAGGTTCTTCGGAGCGGCCTGCGTGGCCGGTTGTGCAGCAGACTGGTTCACCGGAGAAACATCCTGCGCCGAAAGCAGTGGAGTTGCCAACAGTAAAATCGCTCCCGGGGAAACCAGGCTCCAGAATCTCATCATCTCGTTTTCACTCTACCATTTCATCGCGAAGAGACAGAAAAGGCAGCCTGTGCGGCTGCCTTTTTCTAGAAGTACATCCTTGCTTAATTGCCGCTCGGATGATGGACCGGACGTCTCGCTGGTGTCTTCTTTGCCGGTGCAGGCGGCTCGCCATCCCTGAGGATGATCATCGGTGGGTTCTGGGTAAAGGAATCAAAGGTGCCTACAAAAGTCACCTGTGCTCCAGTCTGCGGAATCTCCTTCAGGGGCGTCTTCATGTTGATAGTGAAGTCCGCCTTCTGAGATTGCTTCGCATCGTCGGAGACCGCCAGCTGCACGCTGTCCGCCGTTGCAGAAACCACGACTCCCGGGACCTCAGCTGTTACATCCTTCAGCACAGCCCACACCTTGCCTGCGTCTTCCGGAGTTCCGTTGGCAAGGATGAATTCCTTATCGGCCAATGCAAGCGATTTGAGGTCTGGGGTGCTGGTCACTGCCTGGTGCGCCAGTTCCTGCGGCGACGGCGGTGGCGGAGCGGCAACTGGCTTATAGGAATCCGGCGGGAAAAGGTTGGTCTGCGTCAGCGTTTTGACCTGATCGAATCCATCCATGCCGCCGTGATACTTCTTGTACCAATATTCTGCAGCCTTTTCGATCTGATCCTTGTAGCCTGCAGGAGCAAACTGCGCTGCCCGAGTCAGGTACCAGATACCCTGCACCAGGTCCTTGGGATCTTCCTGCACATAGGCATTGCCGAGATTGTAGGTGGCCAGCAGCCCGGGGCCAGCCTGAGTTTGTGCGGGATCTGTATATGCCTTCAACTCAGCGGTGTAGGCATCAATCGCGGACTTGTAGTCTTTTTTGGCGGCAGCATCTGTTGCGATGGCGTCTTCGAAAATCGGCGTAGTAGCAGCCTTCAGCTTTTCGTAGTCAGCGTCAGAAAGGGTTGCCGGCTTGGGCGCTGCGAGAGCTTGCTTTGCCTTGGCGGCAGCGTCATCCAGCTTCGTCTGGTCGGTTGTGGCTTTCTTCTCCATGTAAACAACAAGGGTAAGAGCGCGCAGATTATTTGGATTGACGGCCAGCAGGCGATTGGCGGCATCGAGTTCCTTGTCTGCATTGCCGGCCTGTTCATAAGCAGCCATCAGCTGCGTCAGCATATCTTCCTTCACGACGCTGTTTGGGTACTGTTGCAGGAACTGCTCAATGGCGGAAGCTTTAGCAGCCGGAGACGACTGGCCGACAGCATTGGTGTAGGCGTTGTACTCGGCTGGGTCTTTAATGGTGATCTGGCCGGATTGCGCACCCTGACTCTGGTCATCATCCAGTGCCAGCGCAGCAGGCAGATAAAATGCAGTGCCGGTGGCTACAGCCAACACGGAAGCAACGACGACTTTCTTCATTCAACGCTCCTAGGAAAAATCCTGAAAATTACACGATGCGGATTTGGAGGGTGCCCCTCTCGCATTGAAACATGCCAGCCCCTAATTCCGGAAGTCAACTTATCAAAATTCAATGCGATGTTGCTGCATTATAGAAACCCTCGGCCATCAGTGACAAGTAATCGTTATTACATTTTTGGTAATGCGACATTGAGATGCATCTGCGCGCCAAAACGTTGACCTCCGAATCTGCTACATATTTGAAGACACCGGATGTGTGCCGAAAGTGCCGCAATCTCGCATCGAGGAGAATTTGATCATGCCCAACGAAGGAGCGAACCTCAAAGGACAGGTTGCTGTCGTCACAGGAGCCGCGCGAGGCATTGGCGAGGCCATCAGCCGACGGCTCGCGGCCATGGGAGCATCTGTTGTGCTTGCGGCGCGGGATGTCACCCGGCTCGAACGCATTCGGCAAGAAATTGAAGCCGATGGCGGCTCCGCAGAGACTGCACAGCTCGACCTGCTGAACGAACAGTCTGTCGCAAAACTGGCCGAATCTCTTCAGCGCCGTCATCGGCGTTGCGATATTCTCGTCAACAACGCGGGTATTGGCATCATCGGGAAACCCTTGCATGAAATGCCATCCGCTGAATGGGATCAGTTGATGGGGACCAATTTGCGCGGACCGTATCTGATGATTCGCGCACTGGCTCCGTTGATGATCGCTGCCAAATCAGGCCATATTATCAACATCTCGTCCCTCTCCGGACACAACCCTCTGCCCGGCGGAGCGGCCTATGCCGCGTCGAAATGGGGACTGAACGGGTTGACTTACTCGGTTGCCGAGGAATTGCGCCCGCATGGGATTCGCGTCTCGGTCATCGCACCAGGATCAGTAAATACGCATTTCGGCGACGGCGGCAGCGGCAAAAATCCTGACAAAAAAATACAGCCGGATGACGTGGCTCACGTCGTGGCGATGCTGGTCACGCAGGCCCCGCAATCGTTTGTCAGCGAAGTGCTGCTCAGGCCCACGCAGAAACCGTGAGCCTGAAGTCTACTCGGCGCGCAGCGCCTCCACTGGATTGACCGACGCCGCGCGCTTTGCCGGCAGATAACTGGCCAGCAGCGCACACACGCCCAGCACAATTGCCACAGCAACGAGCGTCGATACGTCCCACGCGTGAACGCCGAACAACAACTTGCGCATCAGGGTCGTCACCGCAAGAGAGACGGCCACGCCGGCGGCAATCCCAACTACAACGAGCCACCCCGCCTCTCCCAGAACAAGCCGGTAAACAGAGCTGCGCTGTGCTCCCAGCGCCATACGCACGCCGATCTCACGCGTCCGCTGGCTCACCGAGTAGGCGATGACGCCATATAGCCCGACAATGCCCAGCAGCAGCGCCAGCGAAGCAAACCCTCCGACAACCCAGGCCGCTGACCGGTGCAGGTAAGCGACCGGAGAATCGTGAATGCGTTCGCTCATCGTCGATGCGCCGAAAGTTGCAATATTTGGATCGGCCTGATGAACGATGGAAGTCAGCGCGGGCAGGATCGACTGCTCATCCTGCGATGTGCGAACGACTAAAGAGAAGAAGTTATTCGGACCCTGATTGTACGCAACATACATGGCGCCGCGAGGAGCCGCATCAAGCTGTCCTTCCTGCAGGTCTTTCACAACGCCGACGATCTGCAGGTATTCCTTAGGTTTGTCGATGTCGAAAGCAATCTGTCTGCCGACGGGATTTTCGCCCGGGAAATACTGTTTCGCCATCGTCTCGTTCATGATGACAACTTGCGATTTCGAATTATCCTCATCCTCAGCAAAATAGCGCCCGCGCAAGAGCTGCGCCTGCAGCGTTGAGAAATAACCGGAGCTCACCTTCCGGATGGCGACTTCCATGTGCTCGCCATGATATGGCCGCCCTACTATTCGAAATCCAGCCGTGCCGTCGCCGTCTCCGATCGGCAACGTCGTTGAAATAGCAACGGACTTCACGCCCGGCAGATGGGAAATCTGGCTGATAAGCTGCCGCTCTAGTGCAATTTTTTGCTCGTCCTTCTTGTAACTCTCGGACGTTGCCGCCGTCGTCAGCATGGCCAGGTGATCGGGCTGCAAGCCGATGTCCACATGAAGCAATCGATAAAAGCTCTTTCCCAGCAACCCGGCTCCCACCAGCAGCACCATGGCGGTAGCCAGTTCAATCACGACCAGGTTCGAGCCAAAGCGTCGCCACATCGTGCCCGCATATCCCCTGCCGCCATCGTTCAGGCCTTCGCGCATATCCGACCACGACAACCGGAGGGCAGGAGTCAGCGAGAACAACACCCCGGCAACCAGCGAAATGGCGCCGGCAAACAACAGCACCCGAGCGTTCAAGCCGAGGCCGTGCAGGTATGGCATGTGCGCCATCATGTCCTTGGGAATGTAGTGCGCAAAAAGCTGCATGCCCCAGTACGCCGCGACCACTCCAAGCAAGCTTCCCGTCGCCACCAGGACCAGGCCCTCGGTCACAAATTGCCGAATCAGCCGCGCCCGCGATGCCCCTAGCGCACCCCGCACAGCAATCTCGCGCCTGCGGCTCTCGGAGCGCACCAGCAGCAAACTTGCGACGTTGATTGTCGCGATCAATAACAACAGAGCCGCTCCGCTCAGCAGGACCAGCAGAATCGGCCGGATGTCTCCGACGATCACCTCGCTCATCGGCAGCATGAATGCCTTCTGGTCGCGATTCGAATCCGGATACTGCCGCGCAAGCTGGTCTGCGATGCCTTTGATGTTCGCAAATGCGCTTTGGAAGGAGACGCCATCCTTGAACCGGGCAATTCCGTAGAATCCATGGCAGCCGCGGCAATCGCTGATGTCGTCCTGCAGAGTCGTCCAGAAGTCAGCCGGTTCCGCGGGAGCGAAATGAAAATCGCGCGGCAGCACGCCGACAATCGTGGCGGGGTGACCGTCGAGAACCACGGTCCGTCCCAGCACATCTTTTCTTCTGCCGTAGCGCCTCTGCCACGCCGAGTAGCTCAGCAACACGGCGCGAGGAGCATCTTTCCGGTCTTCACCCTGGTAAAAGTCTCGGCCAAGTGCCGGGACGACGCCCAGTGTGCGGAAAAATCCGTCGCTCACGCGCGCCCCGTCCACCTGATGCGCCCCGGTCGAGTCAGTCATCATAAAACCATATGGCGCATACACATCCAGCGACTGGAAAACCGTGTTGAGCCGCTTCCAGTCCACATAATCGGGATACGACAGGTGGAAACGCGGACCAAGCGGAATGCTCTCGAACAGCACCACCAGCCGGTTGGGATTCTTGTACGGTAAAGGCTTGATCAGCGCGGCGTCGACAAAGCCAAAGATGGCGACGCTCGCGCCAATGCCAAAAGTGAGGACGAGAATAGCGGTCGCCGCAAACCCTGGATTCTTCCGCAACTGCCGCAGCGCAAAGCGAAAATCCTGCAGCATGCTCTCAAACCAGAACCCGACGGTTTCCTGGCTCTGGTCTCTCAATCGGGCGTCATTTCCAAACAACCGGTTAGCGGCATGTCGAGCATCTTCGGAAGCCATGCCACCAGCACGAAGGTCCTTCTCCGTTTCCCCGCGATGAAAGGCCATCTCTTCCTCCAGTTCCCGGTTGAACTTGTCGCGGCGGATCAGGATCCGCAGCTTTCTGAAAAAATGCCCCAGCGGTTTCATTCAAGCCTCCTATGCGTCCTGCAGCACCCGGCCGATTGCGGCGATCATGACTTCAAACTGCGACAGCTCTTCGCCCAACTGCTTGCGGCCTGCCACAGTCAACGTGTAGTAGCGCGCACGACGGTTCGTTTCCGTCTTTTTCCATTCCGCTTTCACCCATCCCTGCAGCAGCAGCCTCTGCAGTGCCGGATACAGCGAGCCTTCTTCAACCGTCAGTACGTCTTCTGACAGGCGTTTGATCGACTGCGCGATCCCGTAGCCGTGCAGCGGCGCACGCGTAAGAGTTTTCAGAATCAGCATGTCCAGCGTTCCAGGAAGAAGTTCAGATTTCTTAGCCATGGGCCTATATATAGATCGTCTATGGATAGAATGTCAATGGAATGCAAAGCAGTCGTCAAAACGCACCAAAGTGAGCACCTTTTCGCCACCTTTTCACTTGTCTTTACCCGTTTCAGAGGCTACTTTTAAAACATCTGGCAGTGTTCTCCGCGACGATTCGACGCAATCAATCCACCCACAAATCAAGCAGGTTCGGTTTGATTTTGAGACAATCATCTGTATGCCTGTCCTATTTGTGGAATTTAGGACAGCTTATCCACAAGATGTTGGGGTGGGAGTGTTGATTCCGGCTTTCCACAAGGCTAGAGTTTCAACTGACGCAGCCTGTTCGCGCACCTCCCGGTGTTTTTAGAAGGAGTACATCCGCATGCTGAAATTGAAAAAAATCCAGATCCTGGGCTTCAAATCCTTTTGCGACCGCACGGAGGTGGCATTGCCCGGCGAAGGCATTGCCGTCGTCGTCGGCCCCAATGGATGCGGCAAGTCCAACATTCTGGATGGCGTGACGTGGGTTCTGGGTGAGCAGAGCGCGAAAAGTCTGCGCGGCGGCAAGATGGAAGACGTCATCTTTGCTGGAACTCGCGACCGCAAACCGCTCGGCATGGCGGAAGTTTCGATTACTCTCATCGACCCGGAAGCCTATGCAGGCGGACCGTTACTCGATGAGCCTGAAATCGTCGTCGAAAACGAATTAGAGACCGACTGGGATGAAGAAAAACTGCGTGCACAACGCGCTGCCGAGGTCGAAGAGATTATCGCGGAGTCGCAGCCGGGTCAGGTGATTGAAGGTGAGCTTCCCGCGACTCGTTCAGAGGCACAAGTTGTTGAAGGTGCTGCGTCCGAGACAAACAGCGCTTCGAGCAACAACGTTGTTCTAAAAATTCGGCGCCGTAAATTTCAAAAGACGCCGCAACATGGCGAAATCGTCGTCACGCGCCGTCTCTTCCGCACCGGAGACAGCGAGTACCTGCTGAACGGCAAACTCTGCCGCCTGCGTGACATTCAGGACATCTTCATGGGCACCGGCCTTGGGCCAGAGTCCTACGCCATCATCGGGCAGGAGCGCATCGGCCAGCTGCTCAGCTCGAAACCGCATGATCGCCGCGCCATCATCGAGGAAGCTGCCGGTATTACCCGCTTCAAGACAAAGAAGCGTCTCGCGGAGCTGCGCCTTGAGCAGGCTAAACAGAACCTGGCTCGCGTCAATGACATCTTTGAGGAAGTTACGCGGCAAATGGGATCGCTCAAGCGCCAGGCGGCAAAAGCCGAGCGTTATGCTGCATTGCGCGACGAGATGCGTGCGCGCCTCCGCGTTGTGCTGGCCAGCAAGATCGCGCAGATGGATGCCGAGCACACAAAGCTTGAAGCAGAGATTGCTTCCCTCACACAGACGATCGATGACCACAGCGCTCAGGTTGAAGCTCTCGACGCGGAACACGCCGCGGGCATGCAGCGCGGCTATGAGCTCGATGCCACGGCAAAGGAGTCCTCCACTCGCGCAAGCCAGAGCGCTGTGGAACTCGAACGTGCCACAGCACGCCAGAGTGCGAATCAGGAGCGCATTGCAGAGCTGCAGACACGTGCTGCCGCCAGCACAGCCGAGCTGGAGCAGTCCAGGCAACATCTTGAAGGGCTGAAGACAGAACGTGCGTCGAATCGCGCCTTTCTCGACACCGCGGCGACCGAGGCAGAGAACTTCCGCCAGCAGGCACAGGCGAAACATCAGCAGGCCCGCGACGCCGTGCAGGCCGTTGCATCAGCCGAACAGCGCACTGAAAATGCGCGGCGGCAAACAATGCAGTTGCTTCAACAAGTTGGCCAGACGCGCAATCAGATGGCGCAGGCGGAAGAATCCCTCGCGTCGTTGGATCGCGACGCGCAACGTCTCGGCACAGAGATGGAATCGGTCCGGCGCGATCTCGAATCGCTTGGCGCCGAGCGCGGACAAGCCTCGATGAAGTTCGAGTCTGTCACGGAAACCCTGAAGCGGCTTGAGTCGGAGATTGCTGCGCTGCGCGGCGAAATCACCTCCAAGCGGACAGCGGAGATCGAGGCAAAGAAGCGCGGGGATCAGCTCCGCGCCGAGCACGCGACTCTGACGGGCCGCCGCAATTCGCTCGATGCGTTGATCCGTGAGCATAGCTATTCGACCGATACCGTGCGCAAGCTCTTTCGCTCCAACTCGCTCGGCGGCGGACTCGCGCCCGTGGGTACACTGGCAGATTTCCTCGAAGTCACCGGCCAGCATGAAAACGTTGTCGATGAATTTCTACGCGACGAGCTGAACTACATTGTCGTCAAGAGCTGGGACGCTGCCCACGAAGGCATGCGCCTGCTTAAGAGTGATGTGGATGGCCGCGCAACTTTCCTCGTGCACCCCGAAGACTCGCAGGCGAAATTCTCCTTCGCCGGTAATGGCGAGGGCAATCACTATGAGCAGCAACAGGGCGTAGTGCCGCTGAAGAACTGCATCCGTGTGCTCGATGGCTTCGGCAAATCGCTGGAAGTGATCCTGCCCAAACTGCGCGATGGATATGTCACTCCTGACAATGAGACAGCCCGTTCGCTCGCGCTTGAAAATCCAAATGCGTTCTTTCTTGCCCCATCGGGCGAGTGCTTCCATAACGTTACGGTGACGGGCGGAAAACCCAGCTCTGCCGGTCCATTGGCGTTGAAACGTGAGCTGCGCGAGATGCAGCAGAAACTCGAAGCCGTAGAGAAAGAACTGGGACAGGCCGACATCGCCGCTACTTCCCTCTCGCGCGATCTTGCGGAACTCACAAAGCAACTCGACGCGAGGAGCGAGGAGCGCCGGAACGCGGAACGCGAAAGCGCCAATCAGAGCGCGGCTCTACGCCAGATGGACTCCGAGGTCCAGCGGCTGGAGCGGCGTTTGCAGGACTGGAATCTGCAAAGCGAGCGCAATAAAGACGCGCGCAATGCGAAGCAGAGCTTCATCGAAGAGAAGCGGGACGAAATTGCGCGTCGTGAAGCCGAGCATGCCTCCGCCGAAAAATCCTTGGAAGAAGTACTGCAACAGGTAGAAGAGCTGCGACGCTCGCGTGAAGCTGCACAGCAGGAAGCCGCTCAGGTTTCAGCAGAACTGGCTGGTTTAGAAGAGCGCAGGCGCGGTGCGGAAGCTGCCTTTGCCCGCATCGACCGTATGTACAGCGATCTGGAGCGGCGCGTGGCGCAGCTGGAACAGCAACTGACCGCTGCCAATACGGAAGAGCAGCAGCGCACACAAGAAAATGAGCAGCTGGCCGTACAGCGCGAAGAACTGGCCCGGGTTCGCGCGCAGGCTCAGCAGGAAGTCGCCCGCCTCACAGAGGAAGCAAAGACGCTCCGCGCGGCGCTTGCGGAAACCGAGCACAAACTGAAGACGCTTCGTGCCGAAACCGATGCCATGCGCGAAATCCGAGGCCAGCGTAGCGCCAGCGCGGCCACGCTCACGGCAGACCTGAAACACATCGAAGAGGCCTGCGTGAATGACCTTGGCATTGAGGCCGTTACGCTCCGTGAAGATGCGGAGAGCGCCCGCATAGAGGACGAGGCGCTGGCGGCAGAAGAAGAAGCCTGCCGAGGATTCAAACAGAAGCTGGAATCGATGGGCCCAGTCAACATGATGGCGCTCGAAGAGTACAAAGAGACCGAGCAACGCCACCAGTTCCTCGAAACCCAACGTAAAGACCTGCTCGATTCGATTGAAAACACGCAAGCTACGATCAAGGAGATCGACGAGATTTCGCGCACCAAGTTCGACGAAGCCTTTGTGCGTATTAACGAAAACTTCAGCGCCACCTTCGCAAGACTCTTCGGCGGCGGACAAGCCTTTATGCGTCTCACCGACGAAGAGAACTCCGCCGACAGCGGCGTGGACATCGTGGCTCAGCCGCCGGGCAAGAAATTGCAGAACGTATTCCTGCTCTCCGGCGGAGAAAAAGCTCTCACTGCCCTCTCGCTGCTGATGGGCATCTTTCAGTACCAGCCTAGTCCGTTCTGCGTACTCGACGAAGTGGACGCTCCGCTCGATGAAACCAATGTGGGACGCCTGGCGGATATGCTACGCGGCATGGCGATCGATACGCAGTTCGTCATGGTGACGCACTCCAAGCGCATGATGACCGCTGCCGATCTGATCTACGGTGTAACGATGCAGGAGCCTGGAGTTTCTAAAGTAGTAAGTGTGCGAATCGGCGGCCCGGAGCAGCGAAGGGCTACAGCCTAGCACAAAAAATCGTCGACAATGCAGGTTCAAATGAGTGGCCGGCAATAACTATTTGTTACGCGCCAGCCACTTTTCTTCTGGTTTGATTTCTTCCCTATTGACAGCTGCACAATGTCCGTGACAAGCGTTACATCGTTACATGCGCCGCATGCGAATGGCAGCGTTGACAAACTTTTGCGATAGAAGCAGAATCAACATTCAGCCTCTCTACGAAAGGTATCGCCCCCTTTGCCAGCTCTTCTTGAAACCGAATTCAGCGACCTTGTTTTGCATGCACGCGGCAAGGTGCGCGACTTATACTCGGTTGGCGAGTTTTTACTCCTAGTGGCAACGGACCGCATCTCCGCATTCGATCACGTGCTTGCGACCGGAATTCCCGGCAAGGGAAAAGTTCTTACCCAGATTTCACTTTTCTGGTTTGATTTCCTGAAAGGGATTGTTCCCAATCACCTGATTACCGCAGATGTTAGTGAATACCCTGGTGAGTTGCAGGAGTATGCGGACGGGCTCCAGGATCGCTCCATGCTGGTCAAGCGCGCACAGATGTTTCCCGTGGAGTGCGTGGTGCGCGGCTATCTCTCAGGATCGGGGTGGAAAGACTACCAGGCGACCGGCGCAGTCTGCGGGATTCCCTTGCCAGCCGGATTGCGCGAATCGGACAAACTGCCGGAGCCGATCTTTACGCCCGCGACCAAGAGCCTGCACGGTAAGCATGATGAAAATATTTCATTCGATGAAATGGTCGCGCTTGTCGGCTTGCGGTCAGCAGAAAAGCTGCGCAGTCTGAGCCTTAGCATTTACAGCAAAGCGTCGGAGCATGCGGAAAGCCGCGGCCTGATTCTTGCGGACACAAAATTTGAATTCGGAATAACAGCGGAAGGCATCATACTTGCCGACGAAGTTTTGACTCCGGATTCTTCACGTTTCTGGCCGCGCGATGGATATGCCCCCGGTGGCGCGCAGCCTTCGTTCGATAAGCAGTTCGTACGCGATTATCTCGAGAGTATCCGCTGGAACAAGCAGGCCCCAGCGCCGGGCCTGCCGGATGATGTCGTAGAAAAGACGCAGGAAAAATATTTGCAGGCTTTTGAATTGCTTACAGGAAAGTCGTTGACGCTTTAAAGAGGTATTCGACCGGGCATGGCACTGATTGATTGGGCGATCGTCATTATCCTGATCGTTTCCGTACTGGGCGCGGCCAAGCATGGGTTCTTTGTAGAAGCGTTCTCACTGGCGGGTGTGATCCTGGGATTGCTGCTCGCCAGTTGGAACTATCAGAAAATTCTTCCGTGGATTGACAGTTGGGTGCATTCTCCGGGAGTAGCGGAAGCAATTGCCTTCATAGTCATCGCAATTGCAGTGATGGTGATTGCTGGACTTGCGGGCCGGCTCATTCGGTGGTCCGTTCATTCGATCGGGTTGGGATGGGCCGACCGTTTCATCGGCGCCATCTTCGGCTTGTTGAAAGGTTGCGTACTGGTGACGCTGGGGGTAATGGCAATTACCGCTTTTCTCCCTCATGTCACGTGGATGGAACGATCGAAGCTGGCGCCCTACTTTTTATCGGTAGCGCACGAAGCTTCTGTAGTAACTCCCGCCGAGTTGGGTGAGCGGATAAGGGAGGGGGTCAAAGTGATTCGCGATGCGCAACCGGACTGGTTGAAGCCGAACGCAACGGTCACTCCCGGGTCTTTGCAATGGAATCGAAATAAGCCGGGAACATACCCGGTATGAGAGAGAGGTTTTTGTGAAACGCGAACTGGAAACCCTTGTGACAGCGATGCATGCCGGCGGCATTACCTATGCTGAAGCTGTGCGCGAATTCAAGCGCCGATACCTTCTTGCAGTACTTGCGCATCATAAGGGTAATCAATGTAAGGCGGCAAAAGAGCTGGGCATGCACCGCAACACGCTCAGCCGCACCATTGCCGAGCTGGATATCGATCCCATGCAGGTTCGCCATGGGCTCAAGCGTCCGCCGCATTCCGAGCGTCCTGTATTTGAGGTAAAGCAGGCCGTTCGTTAGCGCTGGCTCCCGTATCGGGAACTCGCACGTACCGGGGTCTCTGCTTTAGTCTTAAAGAAGAGATCATGAAAAGGCGACCGATTCGGTGACTTCAACCACATTGGGCAAGGTGCCCGCGCAAACGGCTGACGACAACCCGCGCATTTACGTTCAGGATGGCTTCCTCTGGGACGAGCAGAACGCATATCTGTTCGACATTGATGGCACGCTTCTGCGCAGCCGTGACCGCATCCACTACCAATCGTTCTTTGAGAGCGTGCGCAGCGTTATGGGCCGCGAACTCGTCCTTGACGGTGTGACGCTGAGCGGCAATACCGATCCCGGCATTCTCTACGACGCCTTTCGTCTGGCTGAACTGGATCCGGAGCATTGGCAGCCGATGCTGAACGATGTACTGGAGCATATGCGCACCACCGTCGCCGCGCAACGCGATCGGATGGATCTGGTCAAGATGCCAGGCGTCGATGAAATGCTCGCCTATCTGCACAACAAAGGAGCGGCGCTTGGCATCGGCACCGGCAATCTGGAATCGATTGGCTGGCTCAAGCTGGAAGTGCTTGGCGTACGGCATTGGTTTACTTTCGGCGGCTTTAGTGACAGCTTCGCCGTGCGTGCCGACATGATCGGAGACGCGGCAACGCAGGCGCGCGCTATCGCGGGCAGCCATGCCACAGTCTGCGTCGTGGGCGATACGCCATTTGATATCTCTGCCGCGAAGGCAAACCACCTGCCCACTATTGCAGTTGCAACCGGCCATTATTCCTTCGATGATCTGATGGAGCACCAGCCCGAAGTGTGCGTAAGCACACTGGAAGCACTGCTTACCCAGGTGGCTGAGCGCTAACCATGACAGTTCGCAGTAGTACAGCTTTGCTTCTGACCGCAGCACTCACGCTGACAGGCTTAGACACGCGCGCGCAGTCCACAAAGACGCCTGATCCGGCGAATGCGCCGTCGCAATCTACACCAGCAGCCCAGAAGGCCGTCTCCGAGCACGAAAAAAATGAGGCGTCCAAGGCATTTTTAGAAGGAGCGAAGTCTCTCAAAAAGGACGATCTCCGCACCGCCGAGAAGCAATTTGAACGGGCCACGAAACTCGATCCCGGCAACACCGACTATTCCACCGCGCTTGCCATTGCCAAAGAACACCTGCTCACGCAGCTCGTACAGGATGCGACCAAGGCCCGCCTGGTCGGGCATGACGACACCGCCCGCTCCCTGCTTGCGGAAGCCTACCTGCTCGATCCGAAGAACCCGATCATAGAGCAGCATATGAACGAGCTTGCACATGATGCCGAGTCGCAAGATGCAGTCTTGTTTCCTTCGGTGGTAGATGCTGCTCCTCCAGTGCAGCTTGCTCCCAAGACAGGCCAACAGAGCTTTCATCTCAACCGTCCCGCGATGGAGGTATTGCGGCAAGTGTTGGCTGCATTTGAAATCACTCCCATGCTGGATAGCTCCGTGAAGAGCCAGATGGTTCGGTTCGACGCGGATGACGTCAATTTTGAGCAGGCAGCACAGATGCTCAAACTTTCGACCGGCACCTTCTTTGTTCCGCTCGACGAGAAGCGGGTGCTCATCGCGTCCGACACCAAAGAGAATCGCGCCAAGTTTCAGCGGCAGGTCATGGAGACCATCTTCCTGCCCGGTCTCACGAACACTGAGATGAGCGATATGGGCAACGTTGCCCGCAATGTCTTCGAGGCACAGCAGGCCTCTGTGCAGCCCGAGGCGCATACGCTCACTGTCCGTGCGCCTCAGGAACGCATTTCCGCGATGAACAGCACCTTTACTGATATGCTGGATGGCCGTAGCCAGATTCTTCTGAATTTGCGGCTCTTCGAGGTCGATCGCACGCGGACGACAAATATTGGCGCTGTGCTGCCGCAGCAGACGACAATTTTCAACGTCCCCACGGAAGTCAATCAGATCCTCCAGAATAATCAGAGTGCGGTACAACAGATCATTGCTGCGGGCCTGGCAAGTCCCGGCGATGATGTGGCCATCGTTGCAATTCTTATTGCTTCCGGAATGTTGACAGGCACGGTTTTCAACCAGCCATTCGCGCTTTTCGGGGGCGGAATCACACAGAGCGGCCTGACGCTCAATCAAGGCGCGACGGTCAATCTCAGCCTGAATACGTCTGACGCGCGCATGCTCGATGAGGTACAGCTGCGCGTACAGGATCAGGAAGACGCAACATTTCGCAGCGGCTCGCGTTACCCCATCGTTACATCGCAATACTCCGGGTTGACCGGAACAGCTCTCACCATACCTGGTGTGTCGTCGGCTGGAATTTCCAGCGAGCTGCAGAGTCTCGGCATCAGCGCTTCAGCATTGCAGAGCGCTTCCAGTCAAATCATCCCGCAGGTGCAATATCAGGATTTAGGCCTGACATTGAAGGCGACGCCGCACGTCCAGCAGAACCATAATGTGTCACTCAAGATTGACATGAAGATCGATGCGTTAACCGGACAGACGGTCAACAGCAATCCCATTCTTAATAGCAGGCAATACCAGGGCTCTGTGACGCTATTGCCCGGCGAGAGCGCAATGGTGGTCAGCTATCTGACGAAGCAGCAGAGTGCGGCTGTGACCGGCATTCCAGGACTGAGCGAACTCCCTGGCTTTCAATCCACAACCAACAAACAAGGCGAACTTGATACCACTAACCTCGTGATCGTAATCACGCCGCATGTTGTCCACTTGAGCCACACAAAGCCTGCCAGCCGTCTCGTCATGCTACCGGTGCATCCGTAATTGTGGCCGCGGAAGGCTCTGCGACAGGCCCTTGAAAAATCGCGATAAGTCCGGCTGGCGTGTTCATCACAACGCCAGCCATCATTAAGTCAAATTCTACTTATCGTTCTCTATCTGAAAGGCAACGATCTTCTTCAGCGTTTCGTAAGGCAACGCCTCGACATTTAACGGAACACTGCGTCCGTTCACAAACAGCGTTGGCGTTTCACTCACATTGAGATCCTGCGCGAGCCTGATAGATGCCTGAACGTTGCTCTTGGCCTCAGGCGTCTGCGAGCAGGCTGCAACCTTCGCTGCGTCCAAGCCCGCTTTCGTGGCCGCATCGTTCAGCATGGCTTCGGAACCTTCAGGCGTCAGGCTTGCCTGGTTTGTGAATACGCTATCCGCAAACTTGAAAAAGGCATCATTCCCGCCTAGCTTTGCGGCGCACACGCCGTAGAGGGCAGCCTTTAGAGCTTCCGAGTGAATCGATGTGAGCGGAAGATTTTCAAATACAAAATGGGCATTTGGAAAGTCCTGCAGCAGCTTTTGAATAATAGGCTGCGCATTTTTGCAGTGCGGGCACTGGAAATCGGCAAATTCCACCAGCAGTACCTCTTTTGTTGCCGCGCCGCGCGACGGCCCGGTTGCTTCTGTCTGCAGTGTTTTCCGCACGGAATCAAAAGGACGCGGACCGAATGGCATCACTTCCGTCGAAATCAGGTGCTGGCCGTCGGGGGTGGTAAAGAACTGCAGAGTTCCAATCTGCTGCGGATTATTTTTCTGGGCAGCCAGCACGGTGACTCTGCTCACGCCGGGAGCAGCCGTCTTTTGGATGGCCTGCACCTGCCAGACGCGATCTGCGTCGTACCCCCAAAGCTGATGTAGAAATGCGTCCACCGTTTCTTTGGTTGGGGTATTTGTCGTAAAGTTTCCCGGATCTACGGGAGGAAACTGGGGTACCCCGGGCACAGGCGCCGGCGCCGGAGCCGGCGCCTGTGCCTGAGCAGCGGTGGCGCTGGGCGCGGACGGAACCTCCTCCGTCTGCTGGGCATGTAGTAGCGGCGCGACAATGCCGGTAAGCGTGATCGCAAAAAGAGTGTTGCGAAGAGAAGCACGAAATTGCATCGAATTCCTTTCTGCCGAAGCAGGGGTTTCAAAGAGTCTATACCTGAACTTTTACTGCGATGGGAAAGCGGCGACCGGGGCCGAAGGCTTTGACCGTCACCTTCAGGACCGGCGCCGCCTGCTGGCGCTTATATTCGCTGCGTTCCACCAGTTTGACGACCTTGCGCACCAATTGGAGATCAACATGCTGTTTCTTCGCAATCTCTTCTGGTGTTTCATAGCGTTCTACATATGCCTCAAGAATTGGGTCGAGTACGTCATATGGCGGCAGCGAGTCAGTGTCCATCTGCCCCGGACGCAGTTCTGCGGATGGAGGTTTTTCAATTGTGGCCACAGGAATACGCTCGCCGTCGCGATTCACAAAGCGGCTCAGCGCATAGACGTGCGTCTTCACCAGATCGCCAATCACCGCGAGCGCGCCCACCATATCGCCGTAAAGCGTACAGTAGCCGACAGACATCTCCGACTTATTTCCTGTGGTTAGCACCAACGCATTAAATTTGTTCGACAAAGCCATCAACAAATTGCCGCGTGTGCGCGATTGAATATTTTCTTCGGTGATATCCGGCTTGCGTCCGGTAAAAAGTGGTTCGAGCGCTTTGTTATATTCCGCAAAGAGGCTATTAATCGGAATCATTTCAAAGCGTATGCCAAGATTCTCCGCCAGCTTACGGCTGTCCTCAATGGACCCCGTCGACGAGTACGGGCTGGGCATACCAACACCGAGCACATTCTCTTTGCCAAGCGCATCGACAGCAATCGTCGCCACCAGAGCCGAGTCGATACCGCCGCTCAAGCCGATGATCGCCTGCGAGAATCCGCACTTGCGTACATAATCCCGCGTACCCATGACAAGCGCGTTGTACACAGCTTCGTCTACATTTTCCGTCTGCCAGTGAAGATCGCCAGTGCTCGCTCCGAGATCGGCAAAAATCAAATCCTCTTCGAACGATTTCGCCTGCGCGATGATGGTCCCGTCTGCAGCGATGACAAGGCTCGATCCGTCAAAGAGCAGGCTGTCATTCCCGCCCACCTGGTTCACCATCACTACCGGAGCGCAATGGTGCCTCGCAATCGCCGCCAGCATCTCACGCCGCGTTTTACGCTTTCCGCGCCAATAAGGCGAAGCTGCAATGTTGAGGATGATCTCTCCGCCCTCGCGCATCAGCTCTTCCACCGGATCGACGCTGTGCAGCCGCTTCTGCCAGAAATTCTTATCGTTCCATGTGTCTTCGCAAATGGTCAGCGCAACTCGCTTGCCGCTCAAGTGGCACAGATGCTGCTTCTCTGCGGGAGCGAAGTATCGTTGATCGTCGAATACGTCGTAGAACGGAAGCAGCATCTTCGATTGCACGAAAGCTACTTCCCCATCGCGGATCAGCGCGGCCGAGTTCATCACGCGTTTGCCCGTCCCGGCCTGCGCGGGCGTGACGTACCCCACAATGCTTGCGATAGGCAGGTCAGCTGTCGCCTGGGCAATCTCCGCAATCGCCTCTTCCGAGCGTTTCACAAACGATGGTTTATCGAGAAAGTCTGCCGGCGGGTAGCCGCAGACCGCAAGTTCGGGAAAGAGAACAAGATCTGCTCCACCCTCGGCTGCCCGTCGCGAAAAATCGAGGATCTTTTCTACGTTGCCGGTGAAATCGCCGATGGTGGGATTGATCTGAGCAAGCGCAATCTTCACACTCTCAGTTTAGCAATGTTACGGATGAACTTTCTTCCAGATAAGCTGAACAGCTACTGTTCCGCCGCCGGAAGAAATGGGCGGCGTGCGCAGGGTCAGCATATCGCCCTTGCGCTCGTGGTATCGCAGCTGCGCCGTTCCCAGCCAGTTTGGGAACAAGCTTACCTCCACATGATGCGTAACTGTATCTCCTTCCACGGTATAAGGCCCCGCATAGGCAATATAATCCCGTTTGCGGCGCGGTTGACTGTCTGCCTGCTCGACCTTGTGCCTGCGGCTCGCCGGGCTGAGATTGCCGCTCATGTAGCCCTCAGCGGAATAGAGCAGATATCCGACGACATGATCGCCCCATGGCTTTTCAACCGTTCCATCTTCATGCAGGAAGGAATAATCGACGAGTTTCCATGTTCCGATGAAATCGTCTGCCGTTGTGTGTGTGGTACCGGTTTTTATCTCTTTTGTCGCAGACATAGTTACACTTCCGGAATCACGAGTGCGTCGAGTTCCAGAAACTGACGCACAACCTCATCTTCGCACTGCTCCATTTCCTGCATCGTACCGAAAAAATGCGCCTTTGCCTGATGCAGAAAAAGCACACGATCAGCCAGTTTTTTCGCAAAGCGCATATCGTGTGTCACCACAATACTGGTGAGATGCAGCTGGTGCTTCAACTTCTGTATAAGATCGCCAAGCAGCCGCGCTATCAGCGGATCGACCATCGTTGTCGGCTCATCGTACAGTATGGCCTCGGGCTGTGCAGAAAGCGCGCGGGCAATGGCGACGCTCCGCTTCATACCGGTCGAAAGATCCGAAGGCAGCAGATCCTTCATCCCCGCCACCCCAACCATTTCGAGCAAACCGTTCACAATCTGTTGAATCTGGTCTTCCATCAGTTCGCCGCGCTCACGCAAAGGAAAAGCAACGTTCTCCCCGACGCTGAGCGAATCAAACAGGGCGCCATTTTGAAATACCATGGTGACTTTGCGGCGAAGAACCTGCATCTTCTCCTCGGTATACCCGCAAATGTTTTCCCCGGCTACTAGAATCTGCCCGGAATCTGGCTTGAGGAAACCCATAATCTGCTGCAACGAGACAGATTTGCCGACCCCGCTTCGCCCAAGGATGCACAGAGTTTCGCCGGGCAGCACAAAAAAACTTACATCGTCGAGCACCACCAGGTCGCCAAACGATTTCGATACTTTTTCGAAGGCGATATATGGTTCAGGCACTGCTACTGTGCCCTTCTCTTCAATAACGACTACCGGGACGCTGCTCAAGCCCTGTGTCTCCTCTCCATCAGCTTATCAGCGCCATGTCTGTGCGCGTGTTCATGTTCTGGAATCAGCGATAGACAGTCACTTCCCCAGCTCTTCAAAGAAGGTAATGATCGATTCGATCCCGCGATAAAAATTCGCCAGATGAAATTTCTCATTCGGCGCATGAAGATTGTCATCCGGCAGACCGAAGCCCATCATGACAGTCGGAATTTTCAGGTGCCGCTCGAAGTCCCCCACGATGGGAATCGACCCGCCCGACCGGATGAAGACCGTGTCCTTGTTCCAGACCTTCTTCAGGGCCTTGGTCGCAGCCTTGATGTAAGGATTGTCCGTGCCGATCACAATAGCGTCGCCGGAGTGAATCAACCGCACATCCAGCTCAACGCCTGCCGGCTTCAACGATTCCACAAAGCTCTTGTATTGCGCGAATGCCTCCTGCGGCGTCATCTCAGGCACCAGTCGCATCGATACCTTGGCCACCGCCTTTGCCGGAATAACGGTCTTTGCCCCCGCTCCAATAAAACCGCCGGGCATGCCGTGGACATCAAGCGTAGGCCGCGCCCAGGTTCGCTCAATGACCGAATACCCAGCCTCGCCTGTCAGTTGCGATGAGCCAACCTCTGTCTGGCGATAGTGTTCTTCGTCGAATGGCAGGCTCTTCCACGCCTTCAGCTCATCTGCGCTCGGAGCTTCTACTTTGTCGTAGAAGCCAGGAATCAGAATCCGGCCGTCTTTATCTTTGAGCTGCGCGATGATCTGCGCCAGCGCCACAAATGGGTTGGGCGCCGCACCGCCATACATGCCCGAGTGAAGATCGGTCTTCGCTCCGCGCGCCTCAATCTCGGTGTAGATCATGCCGCGCAGTCCGACGCATAGGGTCGGAAGCTCCGGTGCAAACAACTCCGTATCGGAAACAAGCGCGAAATCAGCCTTCAGCTGCTCCGGATGCTCGCGCACGAATTTCGCGATCGACTCGCCGCCAACTTCTTCTTCCCCTTCGAGAATCACGCGGATGTTCAGCGGTAGCGTGCCGCCATTCGCGACGAAGAGCGACTCCAGCGCCTTGACGTGCATATACATCTGGCCCTTGTCATCGACCGCGCCGCGCGCGTAAAGATTGCCATTGCGTTCCGTCGGCTCAAACGGCGGAGAGAGCCATTCATCGAGCGGGTCCGGCGGCTGCACGTCATAGTGGCCATAGCAGAGGCAGGTTGGCTTACCTGCGGCGTGCAGCCAGTCGGCGTAAACAAGAGGGTGACCGGTTCCCTCGATGAGGCGGACATTCTCCATGCCGATACGCTTCAATTCAGCCACCAGTGTCTCGGCAGCCCGGCGCACGTCTCCCTTGTGCTCGGGCAGCGTGGAAACGGACGGAATGCGCAGCAGAGCCTTCAACTCATCCAGAAAGCGCGGATACTGATCGCGCGCAAATTCAACAGCAGTCGGCATCGTTTCTCCTTAATCACAAACATCCTAGTGTATTCCACCGGGATTAGGCGCCGCCCCTTCAGATTGAATCCTTGCCCCATGCTGCAGCATCTGTCACCCACGGGTGCAATATGGAACAACGTTTTGCCTTTCTCGCCAACCCCTATCCGGGTGAATCAGAGAATACAACCGGAACCCCATCAACTGACGACGCTGCCCTTCTCGACTCATATTCGACGGCAGTGATGCGGGCTGTCGAGCGCGTGAGCCCTTCCGTTGTCAAGATCGATGTGAAAGCCTCCTCGCGGCGGCGCGGAGGTTCCGGTTCCGGTTTTATCTTCACGCCGGATGGTCTGGTCCTCACCAACAGCCACGTTGTGCGAGGAGGTTCACGTTTTGAGCTGATCTTCAACGACGGCCAGCAGACGCTGGCAACATTGATCGGCGAAGATGCGGACACGGACACGGCCGTTCTGCGGACAGATGCGGCTATGATTCAACCCGCCGTGCTTGGCACCTCACGCAATCTGCGTGTCGGACAGCTAGCCATTGCCGTTGGCAATCCCTTTGGATTTCAATTCACCGTCACGGCAGGCGTTATCAGCGCACTGGGACGCAGCATGCGTTCCACCACCGGCCGCATGATCGAAGAAGTGATCCAGACTGACGCTGCGCTGAATCCGGGCAACTCCGGAGGTCCACTCGTCAATTCGCGCGGAGAAGTCATCGGCATCAACACGGCAACCATCGTCTCCGCGCAAGGCCTGTGTTTCGCCATTGGAATCGACACGGCAAAGTTTGTCGCATCGCAGCTTCTGCAGCATGGACGTGTGCGCCGGTCGTGGATCGGTATTGCCGGGCAAAATGTCCCACTACCCCGCCGCCTGGCCTATGAATATCAACTCAAGGAGGCGACAGGCATCCTCGTCGTCTCTGTACAGGAGGCAAGCCCGGCAAGCCGCGCTGCGTTGCGCGAGGGCGATATTGTCATTGGCCTCGACGGTCACCCCGTCGCAGGCATTGATGAACTACATCGCCTGCTTACTCCGGACCGGGCCGGTCAGGAGCTGCAACTGGAAATTCTAAGAGGGGTGCAGCAGCTTCAGCTCAGTATTACGCCAGAGCCGAAGCCGGAAGAATGATTGCACCGGAACCCGACTATGCAATCACCTTAGCGGACTGTTTTGCCCGGGCAGCCCGCACACGCCACACGATCAAAATCACCAACAAGAGCAACAAATGCGCAACGATGGCGCCTGAAAAGTCGATCAACACGTCGGAGAAGGCGCTTGTGCGTCCCGGCAGAAACGACTGATGCCACTCATCCCAGGATGCCAGCGCCAGCGTTGAAACAAGCGCCAACGGAGCCACGATGGCGAATAGCCATCCACGGCTCTTTGCTTTCCCTGAAAACGTAGCGCGCCAGCCCTCAAAGAATCCCAGACTGACCAGCCCATAGCCCACAAAGTGGCCCGTCTTGCGAATCCAATGGTGAATGACCGCCCAGCGCTCAGGGGCTATCGGGCCAAACAGCTTCGTCCAGATCGGCAGCAGCCAGCGGCTGGTATTTGCCGCGGACATGGTTCCCGTTGACTCAATGAGGATCACCGCAATGCCGATCATCGCAGGAATCCAGTGCAGAAAGAGATACAGACGTCGTCTGGGCATTTTGTTTGTCAATACCGCGCTAAGGTGGGATCAACCTGCGTCGACCAGGCATCAATGCCGCCACGCAGGGACTGCGTCTTCTCAAAGCCCTGATTTCGCAGCCACACAGCTACATTCATCGAACGGACTCCATGATGGCAGATGGTAATGATATGTGCGTCTGGATCAAGCTCCTGGTGGACGCGTCCGGGCACATCCCCCATCGGCATCAGGAGACTGCCCTCAATGCGCGCCACCGCCTGCTCCTGAGGCTCACGTACATCCAGTAATACAATGTGCTCCCGCTCCGGTCCTGAAATGATCGCTGCCAGTTCGGCGGGGGTAATCTCAAAATCAAGCATATAGCCAGAATACATGCGTTCGCAGGGGGGCGGACGCCCGAAACTGGCTCGGTTTCAAGGTGAGAGCAATTGCAGGCTCAGATCGCGTTATGGATGCGGCGTGGAACCCGAAGCCACATACTGCTGAGGAGAGCTTCCGCCTGAACTCTGTGGAGCAGGCGCAGGCGTTTTGTTTTGCTGGCTCGTATCGGCAGGCTGCTGGCCCGAATTGGATGGAGTGGAATCAGAGCCTTTCGGGAACTGCACCGGCTGCATGGAAGGGTGATCTTTGTCGTCGTCCGTAGGCAGCTTCTCACCCGGCAGCCGCAACGATGGCGGAGCTTGCGGCGCCGACTGTTTCGCCTCCGCAGCCGGATCTTCGTCCCCTAGCTTGACGATATGCACATTCGGATTTGGAACGGTGGCCCAGTAGTCGCCCATTTCGTTGTCGGCGTGTATCACGGGACTCTTTCCCACCTCGGCGACTTCCACACGTATCACGCGGTTTCCATTGATGCGGACGAACTGGACCGGATTCGGCGCCTCACCATAGATCCATTCCTCAAAAGGCATTTGCCCTTCGCGCTCGCGGACCTTCTGCAGCGGCTGCCCAACCGAGTAGACCACCATCTCGGTGCTCATGCCCACCAGTACCTGGTGATCCAGAATGGCCTTCTTCAACGCCGGTGGCAATGTGTCCGTATAAGCCACAACCGGAGACTTCACGCCGAAACCCAGCAGCGGAGCCAGCAGTGCCTCGACCAGCTGACTTGTAACCTCAGGGACTGCATGCGGAAAAACCAGCGTGAGACGAGAACCGACCGGCTCCTGCCCATCCTGCGTCACAGGTCTTGTATTATTCGGGTCCATCCCAATGGAAATATGCCGCAGCCATCTGTGTTTTTGATCAGGACCGCCGTTCAGCAGGAAAACAATTCTGTCTCCTGTGATCCTCACGTCTGAAATCACGCAGCGGTCGCCAGGCTTGGCGGATGTGCCATGCTCATTCAATTCATTGACATAATCAGCCCCGCTGGGCTCCATGTCCCCATTGGCATGCAGGGTCAACCCCCGGCTTGCGCGCGGCAAGGGGCGCATGGCAAAACCCTGCTCCGCCATCAGAGAGCGAATGAGTTCCTGCCGGCCGCCCGCACTCAGCGGTGTCGTGGGAAGGTCAATATGAGTTGGGTGAAAGTCAAGATAGTGGCCGTCAATATGCGCAGGATCGACGGTCAACACCTGCGCCATCGCCGCGCGGGCGGGAAAAAGCAGCAGCAGCATAGCTCCGCCTGCCACAACTCGCAACAGGCGCCGATTGGACGTGCCGAATGTTGCGAACCCCTGCATCATGGGCCCCCATAATCTCTCGGACTACAAGCATGGCTCTATTTGTCGCCATTTGCAAGCCCTTGACGATGAGACGTGCACAGATTGTTTTGAAATGGGAAAAACGACTTTAACGGCAGAGCGCCTACGCCGCCCTAACCCAACCCGTGTGGAGGCGCATTTGCTTCTCCAGAAATGCCGGTGGCTGGTTCAGTATTTTCCGGGCCAGCCGTCCTGGAAATCGAGCCATTGGAAGCTCCGCTAACTGGCGCAATCTGCACCAGTTTTGGCTCGCTGGAAGCCGCTCCCGCTGCCGGCCCCATTGCTGCTTCATGCTGCTGGCGGGCGATAGCGTCTACATCCACAGGAATACCGCCCGGCACAATGACCGGCTGCGCATACTTGTGGGCGTAGTCGCGTGTGATTTTGACCAGCACAATCATCAGAACCGGCAACGCAATCACGGCAACGGCGCTTCCTTCCAGGCCGTAACTGCCGCCTGTCAGCCAGATCGGCCCGATTGCATGCGTTGTGATCACCGGATTGAAGGCATTCATTCCACTCACCGGAAGCCCAAACAGAAGCCCCATGCTCGCATTCCATGCAAAATGGAAGCCCCAGGCCAGCCAAAGCGCCCGCGTGCGCAGGTAAGCAATCGAAAGCAGCCATCCGGCAAGAATCGTAACTAAAGTGCTGGCAGCGCTGGCATTAGTGTTCAACAGGTGTATCACTGCAAACAATACGGACATGACGAGAATGGCCATGGTTGGGCCTACCGCATCGATGAGCCGCTGGAAAGGATATCCGCGAAAGGCTACTTCCTCCGCCAGCGCGGCGACCGCCAATGTCAGCAGGTTCACAAACAACAGAAAGAATTGGTGGCCATTCGTCCAGAATGTAATGACCAGTCCACCGAGCAGTGCTGTGGGCAGAACGCAGGCAACAACGCCGCCCCAGCCAAGCGCAGCTCCCAGCGCAAATTCGCGCTTCCAGCCCTCGCGTCTCACCAATCCCATGGATTTCAGCGGTTCGCGCTGGCTTTGCCCCGCATAGCCCATTGCAGCATAGCCAACTAACAGCAGGAACAGCAGGATCAGGCTGTCGACCAGTAAAAACCAGTCGCCGGAACTGAGCCCGTTGGCTGCCCGCAGTGCTACCTGTTGCGAAAAGGCAAAGTAGATCGCCGCAACGATGAACCAGTTGAATGCACGGAACCGCCCCGCAGATTTCATTCAGTAGCTCCGGCAATAATCAATTGGAAGTGGCAACTTATGGAACCACCCATTCTGTCGTTTTTAACGTTTACGTTGTATAGAATTGTGCGATGCTCCGGAATTTCTCATAGCGGCGGGCCAGCATCTCTTCCGTCGACCATGCCCTGACTTCATTGAAGTGCCATTGCAGCTTTTCATCCAGAAGCTGTGCCGCCAGGTCTGCATTCGCCTGCGCTCCGCCCTGGGGCTCCCCAACTATGTCATCGACGCAGCCGAGTGACTTCACATCCTGCGCCGTTACTTTCAGAGCTTCAGCCGCCTGTGCGCGTTTGCTGGCATCGCGCCACATGATCGAGGCGCAGCCTTCGGGCGAAATCACAGAGTAAACCGCATTTTCCAGGATCAGCACCCGGTCCGCCACGGCAAGCGCTAAAGCGCCGCCCGAGCCGCCTTCGCCCGTGATCGTAGCGAGAATCGGCACGCGCAGACGCGACATCTCGAACAGGTTCCGCGCAATAGCCTCGGCCTGTCCGCGCTCTTCCGCGCCAATGCCGGGGTTGGCTCCTGTCAGGTCAATAAATGTAAAGACCGGACGGCCCCATTTCTCGGCAATCTTCATCGCGCGCAGGGCCTTACGGTAGCCCTCCGGATCGGGCGATCCAAATTTGCGCTGGATACGCTCCTTCACCGTGCGGCCTTTGAGGTTGCCGATCACCATCACCTCTTCGCCGTGAAACCGGGCCATCCCGCATGCCATCGCCGCATCGTCGCCAAAGGCACGATCGCCGTGAATCTCGCTGAAGTCGGTGAATATGCTTTCGATAAAGTCCATCGGATACGGACGCTGCGGATGCCGTGCCAGCTCCGTTTTCACCCACGCTGCAGGCGAGGCCTCAGCCACCGCCTGTATCTGCTCAACACTGCCTGCCTGGTCAGTCATAGACGCTGCAAGTCTTACCTCTCGATTGTATGGATTCATCTGCGACTACACAAACACATCGCGCATATATGCTTCTCAGATATTATGAACCTTGATCGGAGCGATTCTGCATGCCCTCAATCCGAACACGCTCCCTCGAAATCTTCTATGAGGACAGCGGGCCGCCAGACGCCTCTCCCATTCTTCTGATACACGGGTGGCCCGATTCAGTACGCGGATGGCTCCCGGTATCGCAGCGCCTTCATGCCCAGGGGTACAGGACAATTGCTCCTTATCTGCGAGGCACACTGCCGACTCGATTTCTTTCTGAAAGCACGCCACGCTTCGCAGCCGGCGTGGCATTGGCACAGGATGCAATCGACTTGGCCAATGCTCTGCAACTCAAGCGCTTCGCAGTCGTAGGACACGATTGGGGCGCACGCGCCGCCTACATCATGGCCTCCCTCTTTCCTGAACGCATTACAGCGATCGCAGCGCTGGCGCTCTCCTACCAACCTCGCGGTATATTCACCGTGCCGGATTTTCACCAGTCGAGACGCTTCTGGTACCAGTGGTTTCAGTGCATCGATGGCGGCGTTGAAGCGATACGCAAAGATCCAGTCGGCTTTGCGCGCATTCAGTGGGAAACATGGAGTCCGCCAGGCTGGTACAGCGAAGAAGAATTTCTCGCAACCGCGCAGAGCTTCTCCCATCCAGACTGGATCGCCATCACGCTTAACGGGTATCGGTCACGCTGGCTTCCCGATGAACCTTCTGATCCATTCTTCGAAGCACTGCAGCGCAGATTAAGCGAGACGGAACAAGTATCAGTGCCCACTCTGATGGTTCAGGGTGGTTCCGACTTCTGCGACAGCCCACAGGAATCTGAAGGACAGGAGTCCTGGTTTACCGGAGGTTATCGCCGCATCGTCATCGACGGCGCAGGCCATTTTGTCCATCGCGAAGCGTCGCAGACAGTCGCCGATGCCATCATCACTCATCTGTCTGAGCATTGACAGACATCAGTCCAACGCTTGCACCATCCCGCGTCCAAGCAACTCCTCAGCACGATCCACAAACGCACGATCCGCCCCAACAGTAACCCCCACAGGCTCCATCATCACGCAGAACTCGCCGCTCCGCTCCAGATTCAGCATCAGCTTCCCCGGTCCCGGTGAAGCCGCAATCATCTGCCGCAATTCAACCAGAGTAGCGTCGCTCGCCCGCTCCAGCAGCACCCGAATCCGGATATGCTGCGGTAGCCGTACTTTCACATCCTCAAGCGCCTGAATCGATGAGATCGCCAGCTTCGGCGCCGCATCTTCTTCAGCGCGGAGCTGCCCGCGGATCACCACCGGCACTTCGATCTTGAGCAGCTCCTTCAATTTCTCGTAATCCTTGGGGAAGCAGATCAGATCGATCTTGCCAGTCGCGTCTTCAAGCGAGGCCTGCGCATAAAGCTCACCCGACCGCTTCGATTTCGCAACCTTCAATCCGACAATCACGCCAGCAATCGCAGTGTCCGGTTCCATGGCCTGCCCGCGCCGCCCATTGCTGGGCGCAGGCTTCGTCTCGAGCGCAGTAGCCGTGTCAATCACGCCGGGAAGATTGCGCAGCTTCTCCGCATACTTGTCCAGAGGATGACCGGAGACGAAGAAGCCGAGCACTTCCTTCTCCGACTGCAGACGCTGGTATTCGTCCCAATCCGGAATATTCGGCAGTTCGTCGGCCTTCGCTGCCGTCGCGGGATGATCGTCGAAGATTCCGAAGAGTCCGTGCTGTCCTGCCGCCATGTCGCGCTGCGTCTTCTGTGCCCGTTCGATTGCCCTGTCCGCCGCCGCAATCAATGGCGCACGGCGGCCAAATGAATCGAGCGCACCGGCTTTGATCAGCGACTCGATCACGCGCTTGTTCATCAGCCGCAGATCGACCTTCTCGCAGAACTCCCAGAAAGAAGCAAAGGTTTTCTTCTGCTCCGCTAATTCCTTCCGGGCGGCCAGAATTGAATCGATTGCATTGCGTCCAACATTCTTGATCGCTGTCAATCCGAAGCGAATAGCGTTGCCATGGGGCGTAAAATCGGCGTCGCTGAAAAGCACATCCGGCGGCTCTACGCGAATCTCCATTTCGCGGCATTCCTTGATGTACTTGACTACGTTCTCCGGCTTCGAAATTTCCGAGGTCAGCAGCGCCGCCATAAACTCAACGGGATAATGCGTCTTTAAGTACGCCGTGTGATAGGCGAGCAGCGCATACGCCGCTGAGTGCGACTTGTTGAAGCCGTATCCTGCGAACTGTTCCATCAGGTCGAAGATCTTCGTGATCTTGTCCTTGGGAAACTTCTTCTCCACCGCGCCCGACACAAAGCGGTCGCGCTGCTTGGCCATCTCCGCAGGATCTTTCTTGCCCATCGCGCGCCGAAGCAAGTCGGCTTCACCCAGCGAGTAGCCTGCAAGCACGTTGGCAATCTGCATCACCTGTTCTTGGTAAACGATGACGCCCAGCGTCTCTTTCAGAATGGTTTCAAGCGGCGGCAATTCGTACTCGACCTTGCGGCGACCCCACTTGCGCTCAATAAAGTCGTCGATCATGCCGCCCTGGATCGGACCCGGCCGATAGAGCGCATTCAAAGCCGTAAGGTCTTCGACGGATGTTGGCTTATACCGCCGCAGCACATCGCGCATGCCGCCTGACTCAAACTGGAAAACACCGGAAGTGAGGGCGCGATGGAATACCTGTTCATAGGTCGTCTGATCGTCCAGCGGAATCGTCGCCATGTCCAGGCTCTCATCCCGGTTGCGCTTAATCAGTTTGAGGCAATCGTCGATGACAGTCAGCGTCGTCAGGCCCAGGAAATCCATCTTGAGCAGACCCATCTTTTCGATGGCCTTCATGTCATACGCGGTTACAATTTCGTCGTTCTTGCTGCGCGCCACTGGGACGAGGTCCGTCAGCGGACGAGGAGCAATCACCACACCAGCCGCGTGCACGCCCGCTCCCCGCACCAATCCTTCAAGCTTTTTCGCCGTATCGATCAGCTCGCGCACCTGCGCATTCGAGTCGTAGGCTTCCTGCAGCGGTGGCGAATCCTTCAGGGCCTCTTCAATCGTCACGCCAATCGTCGTCGGCACCAGCTTGGCAATGCGATCGACATCGCCATATGGCATATCGAGCGCGCGACCCACGTCCTTGATCGCAGCTTTCGCAGCCATCGTGTTGAAGGTGATGATCTGCGCCACCTGTTCGCGTCCATACTTGCGCGTGACGTACTCAATCACCTCGCCGCGGCGGTTCATATCGAAGTCGATGTCGATATCCGGCATCGAGACGCGCTCCGGATTCAGGAAGCGCTCGAAGAGCAGCGCATTCTGCAAAGGATCGATATCCGTAATCTCCATCACATAGCTCACCAGCGAACCGGCCGCCGAACCACGCCCCGGCCCGACGGGAATCCCATGCTCGCGTGCATACTTGATGAAATCCCACACAATCAGGAAGTAGCCGGGAAACTTCATCTGCTTGATGATCGATATCTCGCGCTCAAGACGAGCTTCGTATTCGGAAATGGGCTGCCGGATTAGCCCGCGGTCCTGCAAGTGCCGGATCGAAGTATCGAGCCGTCTCCTGAAACCTTCGCGGCATATCTGCTCGAAGTAGCTGTCGATCGTGTGGCCCGCCGGTACAGAAAACTCCGGAAACGGATTGTCGACTTTGCTCAGCTTGAGCGAACACCGCTCCGCAAACTCCATCGTGCGGCTCACTACCTGCGGAGCATGCGAGAACAGTTTGTCCATCTCCGCGGCGGTCTTCACATAAAACTGGTCAGAATCGAACTTGAAGCGCTTCGGATCATGAATCGAGCCTGCCGTTTGTACGCACAGCAGTACTTCATGCGCATGGGAATCGTCTTCGCAGAGATAGTGACTGTCATTGGTTGCCACGAGCGGAATATCGAGCTCTTTTTCCAGCCGGAAAAGATCGGCATGAATCTTCTTTTCGAGTTCAAGTCCCTGATCCTGAATTTCGAGAAAGAAATTCCCTTTCCCAAAGATGTCCTGATACTGCGCCGCCGTCGTCTTTGCGGCTTCGTACTTCCCTGCCATCAGGTTTTCGCAGAGCTCGCCCGCCAGACAGCCGGAAAAACCGACCAGTCCTGCGGAATGCTCTGCCAGATACTTTTTGCTGATGCGCGGCTTTCGATAAAAACCATGCAGAGACGCCTCGGACGTAATTCGCACGAGATTGCGGTAGCCTTCCTCGTTCTCGGCCAGAACCAGCAGATGGTTGTAATCATCGCCTTGCGGATCCGCGCGGTGATCGTCCTTCTTGCAGATATAAAGCTCGCAGCCCAGAATTGGCTTCACACCACGCTTCTTCGCCGCGTCAAAAAAATGCACCGCCCCGTAAATATTTCCGTGGTCGGTAATGGCAACCGCGCTCTGACCAATGTCGGCCACACGGTTCACCAACTTGTCCACGTCGCAGGCTCCGTCCAGGAGCGAATAATCGGTATGCAGATGCAGATGGGTAAATTCAGCCATGAGATATGACTATTTTAGTTCCGCTGCGCCGCACGCTTCAGGCGAAGCAAAGCGCAAAACTCAGGTCAGATGAGGAAAACGAGTGACGAAATTGGTGCCGAATTTAACTTCGGTTTCTCTACCCGCTGCCTTAAACGCTCGTGGCAAAATACGCGGTCGGCTTTAATTGTCGTTGATGCTAATGCCTCGTCCAGGTCCAGATCATCACGTCTCCCGGATCCTCTATTAGTGCATCCTTTTTATCGTGCTTCACTGGCACAAGGCTGCCATCTTTCAGCACCCGCATAACATCTGATTCGAATTCGATGTTCACTTGGATCGGCTGCTTGTAATCTTGATTCACTACTACAAGTGAAGTGCTGTTCCCCTTTTGCAGAAAAGAAACTACAGCTTCACCATTTGTGCTAAATGACTTTACAGGTGATGGCAACATATCTAGCCGCTTGGTGCTGCGTGGGATTTTCGCTCCCGTTCTAGTAATGGCGATTACTTTTGCGTCGAAGAAAATCCCTGACAGATTTTTTATCTCGGAATTCACTTCTTTGACTAGATCATAGATATCCGTGCGCCTCCCATCCCGCGTTATTGGGCCGTCTCCGAAACTCTTGTCTTCTGGCGGTGTCCAATAAGTAAAATATTGGATTCCCTGCGCACCATAAGCCAGATTATTGAATACTTGCAGCCGTAGGTGAGCAAGCGTAGGAGTAGGATAAAAAGCGTGCGGTGTTGCAAGTGCAAATGCCCAGAAGGCTTTGCTATCGGTCCGCGCTGCATCTGAGATGATCTCCAGGTTTTCATACCATTCCTGACGTAATGTATTACCCGCAATGGGGTAATAGTCAAAGGACAGGAACTCTAACGGCACCTCCTTTTCAAAGGTGGTTACATATTCGTGGTAGGTGGGCGTACCGAGCTGTTCTGCACTTGCATAACTAGGGAAAAGATTAACGTAGCGAAAATGTTCGTTATCCACAGAGTGGATCGTTTTCGCCAAGACAGCCAACTGAGAAAAGGCATTTGTATTCGCCTCGTCACCAAGGAAATATCCTGCAAGTGCTGGATAATGCATAAATCGCTCTACAGTTTTCGCAGTATTGCTTTTTAACTCTGGACAGGCCGCAATGATCTTGATGCCAACCTGGCTGGCAATATCCAGCGCCTTCGCCAGTTGGTCCGCATTTGAAAACTCAGTCAAACTGTATGTGACGCCAGCATCTTTTAATTCTTGATAACGCTCCAAAGAAGTCTCTTCCTGTGGAACGCTGTGCCAAGCGACAATCGGAATCTCAACCTCTGAGGTCACCTTCTTCTGCGGCCAAGCAAACTTTAAATCACCGAATAAGAAGCACAATATAAAACAAACAAATATTCTTTTCATGGCGGCTACTGTGCATCGTAATTTGCACCGATGCGGGTTTCTCCTCAATGGAACCATGCGCCATCTTTTGTTTCAAAGCAAAACGGCGAGCCCTAATGGGTTCGCCGTTGTTGTCATAACTAAAACCTTAGTCGTAATACTCCAACCCAAGGTGCGTAATTAGATCCTCACCCATGATGTGCCGCAGGGTATTCTTCAGCTTCATCGACTGGATGAACAAATCGTGCTCCGGATACAGCCCCTCCGCCGTCATCGGCGACTTGAAGTAGAAACTCAGCCACTCCTGGATGCCGAGGTGCTTCAACTCCGGAGTGCGCTGTGCCAGATCGAGGAAGAGCACCAGATCGAGCGCAATCGGCGCGGCCAGAATCGAATCGCGGCAGAGGAAATCGACCTTGATCTGCATCGGATAGCCCAGCCATCCGAAAATATCGATGTTATCCCAACCCTCTTTATTATCACCACGCGGCGGATAATAGTTAATGCGAACCTTGTGGTAAATGTCCTTATATAGATCAGGATAAAGCTCTGGCTGCAGAATAAAGTCCAGCACCCCCAGCTTCGACTCTTCCTTCGTCTTGAAAGACTCCGGATCATCCAGCACCTCGCCATCGCGGTTGCCGAGAATATTCGTCGAGTACCACCCCGAAATCCCCAGCATGCGCGCCTTGAAGGCAGGAGCAAGCACGGTCTTGATAAAGGTCTGCCCGGTCTTGAAGTCCTTGCCGCAGATCGGAGCGCCTGTCAGTTTTGAAAGCTGCTGCATGCACGGCAGATCGACGGTAAGGTTCGGCGCGCCATTCGCAAACGGAATGCCTTCCTTGAGAGCGGCATAGGCATAAATCTGCGAGGGCGCGATGTTTGGATCATTATCGACCAGTCCTTTTTCGAACGACTCAATCGTCGCATGCACCGCCGAAGGCTCAAGAAAAATCTCTGTCGATCCGGCCCAGAGCACCACCACGCGATCCACCGTAGCCTTAAACGCCTGAATATCCGACCGCACCTGCTGCGCCAGATCACACTTGCTCTTGCCCTGCTTCACATGGGTGCCGTTCAGGCGCTTTACATAGTGCTGATCAAAGACCGCAGGCATCGGCTTGATGGTTTCAAGAAACGGCTTGATGCTCTCCAGATGATCTCGGTCGAGAACCTGGGCCGTCTTCGCCGCCTCGTACATGTTCTCCGGGAAAATATCCCATCCGGTAAAGACCACGTCGTTCAGATCGGCAATGGGAGCAAAATCCTTGATCAGCGGCGTGCGGCCGTCGGTTCGCTTGCCCAGGCGGATGGTCCCCATCTGCGTCAACGATCCAATGGGCTTCGCCAGCCCTTTGCGCACTGCCTCGACCCCGGCAATCAGAGTCGTTGCCACCGACCCCATGCCGACCGTCATTACTCCCAGTTTTCCTTTGGCTGGCTGAACTTTTGATCCTGCGGTTGCTGCCGACTCTGCAGCGGCGTTCTGGCCGCTGTCTTTAGACGTAGACATTCCTGCTTAACCCGTCCTTCTATCAGATGAAAAATGTTGGCTGTATCAAACTACCTAGTCTCTGCCTTCGGCGCATGCTTTGGCAAATTGGACAGTCTCAATGGTAGATTGCATGGTGCGAATGGAAGCACCATGAAGCAGATGGTAAAACGGTGTCTGTAGCGGACGATTTCCATGGGGACAACCACGGTTGCGACCAGCGCCCTGCGTCATGCCTCTTCCAGTCGCACGCGATTCTTCCAGTGCGTCCATACAAACCAAATCACGCCAGCCAGAATGATCGCCTCCATGGCAATGTGATAGCGATGATAGACCGCCTTAAAGCGCGGATCAGTCTCCCAAGCCTGACCCAGCCGCATGCCGACATACGCCAGCGCAAAACACCACGGCCATGAACCGATAAAGGTGTAGATGTGGAACCGCAGCTGCGGCATTTTTGCGATCCCGGCGGGCAGCGCAATAAATGTACGAACGATTGGCAGCAAGCGCCCGACGAAGACCGTAATCCCGCCATAGCGGTTGAAGAAGTGCTCTGCCCGGTCCAGGTCGTGATGGTTCAGCAGCACAAAGCGGCCATATCTTTCGATGAAAGGCCTTCCGCCCAGTGCACCAATCCAATACGCCACCAGAGATCCCAGATTGCAACCAATCGCTCCAGCCGTCGCCACCCAGATCAGGCTGAGCTGACCTCTGTACACCAGGTAGCCGGAAAACGGCATGATGATCTCCGACGGCAGGGGAATGCACGCCGACTCAATGGCCATCAACAGGACAATTCCGGCATAGCCGGTGGCGGAAATCGTAGCAATGATGAAGGAGGCAAGAACGGCCAGGATTTTTTCGGTCATTCATGTCGAGTATACCTGCCCGCATCTAAATCTCCATGAAACTCCGCCCTGTCCAATGCCGGCCGGAAGCCGGCAAAGTGTTTCCCGTCATTGATCGCAACCGCTGCGATGGCAAACAGGACTGCGTTGCTGTCTGTCCTTTTGACGTCTTCGCCATGCAACGCATCACCGCGTTTGACATCGTAGCCATGCCCGTCCAGCCGCGCAAAGCACACAAACTTATCGGAAAATGGCAGGCCTTCACCGTGCAACCGGAAGCATGCCACGATTGCAATCTATGCGTCGTCGCCTGCCCTGAAGATGCGATCAGGCTCGTTCGAAGCATCGCCGAAAAAGTCGGAGGTTAACGCGGCAGACTGTTCTGCCGAGTAGAAATCAGCTGATCCGACGCTCATCCCGGCGCAGTGCGTACCAGAGCCCGCTCCCGACAAAGAGCACGGCCAGTCCCACACCTTCAATCGTGGCATTGAGCGACTTGGCATCCAGCCCTGGCAAGATCATCCCACCGTGTCCAGCCAGCGAGTGCAGCCCCCAAACGACAAGAACCGCGGCATAGATCACACCCGCAATTTGCAGAACACGCAGAAAACGCGTGGCCCGCGCCAGCGCCGCCATCCGCCGGTGCCGCTCGGCTGCCGCCCACACCAGCGCAGAGGGTGGCGGAGTATGCTGCGCAGCCAGATCGCTCGCATCCTGACGCAACGCCTTCGCCACCACCTCGGCCTCACGGCAGGCCGCACAGCTTTTCCGGTGATTGATCAAGGTCTCAGACCACGCGCCCGTTTGCAGTGCCCGAATCGTCTCGTTTTCGTATCCGCATCGCATCGCATTCATCTCGTTTCCATGGTACCGGGCTTCAGGAGCCCGGCAGCATGCCGGCGTGCGCGAAAAAGCAGCAGCCGGATGCTCAGTGCACTCAAGCCCGTAGCCTCGGCAATCTCGGTGTGGCTCATGCCTTCTACGTAGGCCAGCCATAAAAGCTGGCGCGCGCGTGGCTTGAGCGCCTGCATCACCCGGCGAACATCCATCTTCGCCGCCGGATCTTCCCCTGCACTGGCAACATCAACAATCAGTTCTCCCTGCTCATCGCCGTCGAAAGCACTCTCGCCGTGCCGCCAGCGGTCGCGCAGCAGGTTGGTGGCAATGCGGAAGAGATAGCTGCGCGTCTCTGCCTCATTCATCGCCAGTTCGCTACCTCCCGCCTTGCGCCCGAGAAACCGGCAATAGGTCTCCTGCAGCAGATCGTCGGCAACATCCCGTCGACCGGAAACACGCAACAGGTATGCCCAAAGCGGGCGAGCCGTAGCGTCATAGATCAACTGAAACGCGGCTTCGTCGTGCGCCGACGCCTCCTGGCCCGTGCTTGCCGCATAGTTCGTAATGGATTCCGCCAATGTCATCCGTAAAGACTTCTACTCGCTAGGCACGCGGACCGCGGTCAAACAACCCGAACGACCGCGAAAGGAAGAACGACGCCGCAGCCGCTACGCCGAAGCCCACTCCAAGCGCAATCGCTAGCGTTCCGAAGATGGTGAAAGCCTCATCGGAAAATGGAAGCTTCGACCGCAGCACCAGCAGCGCCACCCCAAAAGCGGTGATGATGATGGCCGCCTGCGTGCTGCTGAGGATACGTTCATACGGCGTAACTCGTTCCGTGCTTAACCCTTCCACAAACTGCTTACCGGCAGGCGTCTCCACATAGGCCAGCAGGCTCTGGCTCGTGTCCAGTCTCTGCAGCAGCCGCGACTGAACGTCGGCCTGAAACTTGGCGATCTTGTAGCGGCGAATCGAGGAAAAAAGAACCCAAACGATCCACCCAATCATGAAAAATAAGCTGGCTGGTATAAGAATGTTCTGCAACATGTGCAATCTCCTGTGCGTATTGTTGCGTTCACCCGGTAAAACGCGGCAAAGGTCGGAATGGTTAACAGTGCGCCGAGAAAAATTACCGGCAGGGATGCACGCCAATCCCCTGAACCTGTTCTGGCGCGAAGTGCACCCATCTGGACAGCCACCCCAGCGAATCCGAAAAAGCCAATCCCCTGCTAGCATTGGAAGAGAGATCAGGAGTTCATCATGGCCGACACGATTACCGTTCCCGCCGGACACACCAGTCCCACACCAGCCCCGGCAAAATCTGAAGAGAAGAAGATCCAGCGCCAGATGATCGGCTTCAACTTCTTCAAAGTTCTGCCTGAATGGCGTCGACTCCCCGCGGCAGAGCGTGCCGAGCACAAACGCCAGTTCGCCGAGGTCATCAAGCGCTGGAACAAGCCCGGCGAGATGCTGAATCTCAGCTACTCGACGGTTGGTCTGCGCGGCGATGTGGACATGGTTCTCTGGCGCATCTGCTACTCGGTCGACGACCTCAACCAGATGATGTCCGAGCTGATGGCCACCTCGCTCGGCGGCTACCTCACCACGCCGCATAGCTTCCTGTCGATGACCAAGCGCTCCCAGTATCTGATCGGACACGAGCACGAAGGCCAGGCCGACTCGCGCGGCTTCCTGCGCCCCGGCGGCCAGAAGTACATCTTCATCTACCCCTTCTGGAAAACCCGCGCCTGGTATCTGCTCCCCATGGAAGAGCGCCAGCGCCTCATGAACGAGCACATCCGCGTCGGCCATCTCTACCCGCGCGTCAAGCTCAACACAACCTACTCCTTCGGCATCGACGACCAGGAATTCGTAGTAGCCTTCGAATCCAACTTCCCCGAAGACTTCCTGGACTTAGTCCAGCAACTCCGCGAAACCGAAGCCAGCGCCTACACTCTGAAGGACACCCCCATCTTCACCTGCATCCGCATGACGCCGGAAGAGATGCTGGATCGGCTGGGATAATCACTCGATAACGCGTAACGGTGGGCGGCGAATGCGCTATCTCATGTTGATGGATTCTCTTCGCGAGAACGCTGTTTGGATCGTGCTCGCATTTTTTGCTTGCCTCGCTGGACTATTGCTTTGGGCGGCAAGGATGTTAGAGGGCTGGAGACGGAGAGCTGTGCGTTCCACTGGCTCTGTCTTGTTAGGTCTTCTGGCGTTAATTTCACTGCCTCTTACGTTTTTTTGCCTGCAATGATCGGCCCCGACAGCATTTCGTGTTCACTTCGACAGACGGCTCTAGGGTTGCCTTATTAAGCCACTCAGAGCTTCGCGACAGTGCGGCCACGGAAGTATCAGTGAGAGGCGATAACTGCTGTAGCCGATACATCGCTTATCGCTATTACGGCGATGGGGATGACTACATGGATGCCAAATCTGTCGAATGGCTGGATGATCATCACTTGGTCATTCACTATGCTCGCGATGCTTCAGGTATGCAGGACTGCCATTCGAAAGTAGGCGATATTGTGATTCTATGTGATTCCCGACCTGACCCTTTGTCCCGATAACAGACCTCCTGGTAGGTGAGGTTCCGTCAATTAAGCTGTCGGACATATGGCGGCTACCTCAAGCACTCCGCAACCGGGCCTCAGCAATCGCCTCCGAGATCACTTCATCCTTCACCCCATGCCGTCGCAAACTCTCAGCCAATATCTGCACCTGAGAATTCTCCATCCGGGCAAGATCTTTTCTAAGCCCCTGCCCAATGTAAGCCCGAATCAACGGCTGATATCCGGAGAACCCTAGCGCCGGAGCAATCTCCTTCAGATCCTCGATCACATCTTCCGGAAGACGCATGCTGATGGTCGTCATCGCACGGTCTTTCCGCAGCCGATTCTTGATGCGTTCACTCATCTTCATATTTCCTCCGTTCCGCTGTTGTAGCTGCGCGCGCCGAAATAATCCGGATCGTATCTTCCTCACGCAGAATGTGGACGACGAATAACAGATCCCAATCCTCAGTCATCCCGATGGCCGCCTCGCGCTCGTCTTCTGCCGTTCCCGCATCGTCGAGCATGACGAAAGGATCAAAGAAAACCTCGCAAGCCTTCTCAAACGAGACGCCATGCTTGCCAACATTAGTCGTTGCTTTTTCCGAATCCCAAACAAAGCGCTGGCCCTGATAAAAGGAAGACGATATCCATCGAGAATACGTATATACATTATATATACATTCGTCAATCTACAATAAAAGCCAATCCTGAAGAAGGCACGAAGCAACCGCACACCCGAACCATGACGACAAGAAGAGACTTCTTTCGCCTGGCCGTTGAAACTACAGCCTTGGCCATTCTCCCA